>ENA-ORCW01000182-ORCW01000182.1-marine-metagenome-genome-assembly--contig:-NODE-182-length-68270-cov-4.116376_pt1 | contig 68270 bp, 52 predicted proteins | sample MGYA00237784_ERZ508517 | MGnify/ENA primary metagenome ERZ508517 (study PRJEB26187, sample SAMN06268979) | marine metagenome | isolation source: Tt ae E1 feedstock associated aerobic enrichment on...
GGGCGTGAACGTTCGGCGACGTCGACCGACGTGGATTGCCGGTGTTTTACTCGTCGTGACGCACCCTACGGCGCTGCTGCGGTTCGTTCCAGGCGTGCCACCCGCCGCTGGGATTGGTCGCACGACGTATGCACTGGCGGGCAAGCCGCCAGTGGCACGCGCGTAAGGCTACTTCCCTTCGAGGATCGGGCGGAGGACGCGGGCCATCGCCTCCGACTGGCGGTAAAAGCCGAGATCGGTCGGGTGCGAGCTGTCGACCGTTCCTTCACTGTCGTCGCCGAGCAGGTCGGCTCCCTCGATGTAGTAGAGGTTTTCGTCGCCGGCTGCCTTGAGACGTTCAAAGGCGGCGCGGAGGGCGGCCTGGCTGGACTCGTTGCGTGTCCGCTTCGACTCGATCAGGAACGAGTCGGTGTAGTTGCGGTCTTCGACGAGGACGATCGGGACCTCGGGGTGCGCGGCGCGGAGGATCCTGACCAGCGGTTCGGTGCGGCTGGTGACGTCGCCGGCGGAGATGTTCGGCAGGCAGTCGATGACGTAGACGGAGGGATCGAGTTCGGCCATGAACTCGGCGACCTCTGCTTCCATGCGGCCGTTGCCGGAGAAGCCGAGGTTGATGACCGGTGCGTCGAGCCAGCGTCCGAGGATGGCGGTGTGGACCATGCCGGGGCGGGACGCGCAGCCACCCTGCGTGATCGAGGTGCCGTAGAAGACGATCGGCTTGCGACCGGATTCGCGTGGGTCAGCCTTGCTGAGGGTGGCACCTTCGGGGATGCCGATCTCGACTTCGGAGACGCCGTTGTAGAGAGGGAAGTAGAGGATGTATTCGCGGGTGCCGGCCGGAATATTGCTGACCAGCGTCGCGGTGTTTTCCTGCGCGGCGGGCCGGCCGTTGGCGAGCCAGCGCCATTTGCCGTCGTCCGTCCTGACGTACAGGTCGAGTCCGCTGACACCGGTCGCCGGCATGTGGGGCATGTCGAGCCGGGAGGAGATGAGCTTCCAGTGGGCCTGGATCGTGGTGGCGTCGGTCACGAAGCGGACGGCGAGTCCGGCGGAGTGGTGACTGAGTCCCCAGACGGCGGAGCGGACCTTTTCTTCGGCCCGGGCGGGGAGGCGGTCGAAGGGGGCGGCGGTGTCGGTCCATCCCTGCCCTTCGACGCCGAGCGTGCGGACATCGTACCAGGCGATGCCGTCTGCGATACGGGCCTTGTCGGCGGGGACCGGCTCGGCGGCCAGGGTCGGTGTCGCGGCGAGCAGGGCGATCAGAAGGAGGGAACGGACCTGGGTGGTGATCATCGGCGGACTCCAGCAGAAGGTTGTCTCATGGTGGCACACTTCGTGGCGGCGACGCTCCGCGGTGACCATGGTGGAGAAACCGTCGCGGGAACGCCAGTCCGGGGGGGGGCGGGGTGGGATGTTGCCTGTGCTCAACATGGCGTGCGCGTCGTCACGACAGCAGAAATCGGTGTGGTACGGGCAGCCGTCACAATGTGAACGGCTGCGAGAGAATGAGTGATTCTGTACCGGGTCGCAGAGATTTCCTGCAGAACATTTTGGGCCGTGCGCTAGTTTTTCAGGTAGAGGCGTTCCCCCCTGCCTTACCCACCTGATCGTCCCCCCGATCATCCCACCGAACGTACCTGCCGCCTGCGCTCCGATTGACAACGCTGCCTGCCGGATTGAGAGTGAGTTCCCCCCATGGCTACTGTCATGCAGCCGCCAAGGTCCAGAGTGGACCTTGCGCCTCGGAATCTGTCCGACGTCTATGATTACGCCAGCGACGAGCATCTTCCGGACGTTCCCTGGCTGAGACGACTGAATCTGAACCGCCCACGTCGTGATATCCGCTGTCTGCCACTGTCGACGCGGCGGATGAAGCGCGTGGTGGACGTGGTGCTTTCGTCGTTGCTGCTGGTGCTGCTCAGTCCCGTGATGCTGGTGGTGGCGTTGCTGGTGTGGCTGACGTCGCCCGGACCGATCATCTTCCGTCAGACCCGGGTGGGGCTGAATCTTCGTCGCCCCGGGAGTGATCGGCGGCAGCGGCGTCGCGGGCTTCCCCACGGTCAGATTGAGCGTCGACAACCGGGGCGTGATCGTCGCCGCGAGTTTTTGTACGGGCGGCACTTCGTGCTGTACAAGTTTCGCACAATGCGGACGGATGCGGAGAAGGATGGAGCGCGGTTCGCGGTGGAAGGGGACGCCCGAGTGACGAGCATCGGGAACGTGCTGCGGAAGACGCGTCTGGACGAGCTGCCCCAGTTGTGGAACGTGCTGCGTGGCGACATGTCGCTGGTTGGCCCGCGGCCGGAACGTCCGGAGTTCATCGAAGAACTTTCGGACGAGATTCCCAACTATCTGAACCGCCTGGGGCTCAAGCCGGGCCTGAGTGGCGTGGCGCAGGTCGTGAACGGCTACGACAACGACCTGGCGGGATTCCGGCGGAAGGTGGCGTTCGACCTGCTTTATCTCCAGAACTGCTGCCTTTGGAATGATTTCATGATCCTGCTGCGGACGATCGGCGTTGTGCTGACAGGGCGCGGCGCCATCTGAGGGTGTGGCGTCCCACCGGGTGTCGGCGCGTGGCCGGAGTCGGCTGCATTTTCGCTGAGACGCGGTGCTGCGTTGCCTCGCCTACCGACTCAGGTAAAATGAGGTCGTCCGGCTGTTTACGAGCAGATCGAGCTGTTGACCGGCCGGGGCGGCGCGGATTGTCGCGCTTCTGTCGACATCATTTCAGAGTGAGGGCGAAACCGGGTCATGAATTACGACCTGTTGGCGCTGGTTCTGCTCATCGTCGGCTGCGGCCTGATTGTCGCGGAGATCTTCCTGCCGTCGGGCGGGATGATCTCGGTGATGTGCGTCATCGCCTTTCTGGGGTCGGGCTGGTGCGCCTACAAGGCGTGGTGGGAGACGTCTCCGGCGTACTGGTGGACGTACGTCGGGGCGGTGATCGTCCTGATACCCACCGTGATCATTTCGCTGTTTCGCGTGCTGTCGAACACTCCCCTGGGAGATCGCGTGCTGCTGGCGGCACCGGATCCCTCGGAAGTCACACCCTATCGGGAAGAGGAAGCCCATCTGTCACAGCTGATCGGCAAGCAGGGTCGGACTCTGACACTGCTGACGCCGGGGGGCCTCGTCGAAGTGGAAGGCGAGCGTCTGCACTGTTTTTCGGACGGGATGGTGATCGAACCGCAGACACCGGTCGAGGTCGTGGCGGTGCGTGGGACGCGGGTGATGGTTCGCCGCGTCGATCCGAACGCCCGACCGGCGGACACGCTGGACGAGCTGGCATCCGCAGAGGAACCGCCTCCGTCGGGGGATTCGTCCCGGCTTGACTTCGACGTGCCGCAAGGATAAACCGCACTGAGGATTAACTCGATTCCTGCCGTAGGAATCGACGCTGGTGACGTAAGGACCACGGACGTGGGCTGGCCTGCAGTTTGAGGCGAGGGCACGTTCTTCAGAAAGTGGATGCTATGGCCATGTACCCAGCGTTGCTGGCACAGGCGGGCAACACGGCCGTCTGGCTGGCTTTCGCCTTCATCGTCCTCTTCGCGCTGATCTTCCTGGCCGTCTTCGCCCGGTACTTCGGGCTGTGGATTCAGGCCAAGACGACGCGAGCGGGCATCTCGCTGCCCAACCTGGTGATGATGTCGATCCGGAAGGTCAATCCGTCGGTGATCGTCCGCGGCAAGATCATGGCTGTGCAGGGAGGCCTGACCGAGTCCTATCCGATTTCGACGCGGGCGCTGGAAGCTCACTACCTTGCCGGTGGTGACGTGCTGAAGGTGATTCGTGCTCTGGTGGCTGCCCACAAGGCCCGTCTGGGAATGGACTGGCAGGTGGCTCAGGCGATTGACCTGGCTGGGCGTGACGTGCTCGACGCGGTCCGGACGAGTGTCTATCCGAAGGTGATCGACTGTCCGGATCCGAAGAAGACCTCCACGGGGACTCTGGACGCGGTGGCGGGTGACGGCATTCAGCTGAAGGCCCGGGCCCGGGTGACGGTGCGGACGAACATCCAGCAGCTGATCGGTGGTGCGACGGAAGAGACGGTGATCGCCCGCGTCGGTCAGGGGATCGTGCAGGCGATCGGTTCGACGCCGACGTACGCCGACGTGCTCGAGAACCCGGACATGATTTCGCAGACGGTGCTGAACCAGGGGCTCGAGGCGCAGACGGCGTTCGAGATTGTTTCGATCGACATCGCCGACATCGATGTCGGAGACAACATCGGTGCCCGTCTTCAGGCCGACCAGGCGGAAGCGGACATGCGTGTTGCTCAGGCCCGTGCCGAGCAGCGTCGTGCGGCCGCAGCGGCTCAGGAGCAGGAGATGGTCGCCCAGGTTCAGGAGAACCGGGCGAAGGTGGTTCTCGCCGAGGCGGGCGTTCCGGAAGCGATCGCGAACGCGTTCCGCAACCGCAAGCTGGGCCTGATGGACTACTACGAACTGAAGAACGTGCAGGCGGATACACGGATGCGGACGGCGATTGCCGGCGACGGCATGTCGAGTCCGTCCCGTTCCGAATCACGCTCGTGAATCGGGTGGCGGGAGGATGACTCCGGGGGCATGTTGTTCCTTGGAGCGGCCATCGGATAACGCGTTCCTCACTTGAGGCTGAACCGTCTTCATGAATCTCTGGCCCCCCGTTCTGGCAGCGGATATTGGCGGACTGATCGCGATTGCCTTTCTGGCGATTTCGTTCATCGGCTGGCTGGTCAATCTGATCAACGGGCAGAATCACCCGCCGCCACCGCAGCGTCGGGGCCAGCGACCGGCCCCGCAGCGACCGCGTGATGAACGGATCCGGAACGAGATTGAGGTTTTTCTGAAGCAGGCGGCCGGTGAACGTGGGGAGCGCGGCGAGCGCGGTCGTGCCTCCACGAACGACATTGAGGTGGTTGAAGCCCCGCGTGAGCGTCGTCGTCCACCGGCACGTCCGGCACCGCGCCGCCGTCCGCCGGCTCAGCGACCTGCGACCAGCACGTCGCGGGAGTCGCAGGCCCGGCCGCAGCCGAAACGAAAGGAATTGCGGGATCATCATCTGCAGTCGCAGGTGTCGCAGGGGCATCCGGAGGTCGTGCCGATTGCACCGGCTCCGATCCTCGACGACGAGGCGGCCCGCGATGCCCGTTCGGCGGAGTGGGCGCGACAGTTTGCCCTGGCCCCGGAAGTACAGAATGAAGCCCTGCGGGAGGTCATGCTGTCCCTGCGGGATCCGGGCGGCATTCAGCGGGCGATCGTCGTCAATGAGATCCTGCTTCCTCCGCTGAGTCGCCGTCACCGATGACGGTCATTGCCGAGGGAGCCGATTGATGTCGGACCCCACCACGAATGTGCTTCTGCTGACCGACCGGTTCGAGGTTCGCGGCAGCTCGCGGCAGACGCTGTTTCTCGCCGAGCACCTGCCCGAGCTGGGGATCTCGTCCCGCATTCTCTGTCCGGATGCCCGGCGGATGGAGCCACGGTTGCGCAAGCGTCTGGACATCATCGAGATGTCGCAGCTGAAGTCACGGTTCATTTCCCGCGTTGCCTGGATCCTGCTGGCGCGGGATCTCGCATCCGATCCGCCGGATCTGATTCATATCCAGCAGCGGACGATGATGCGGCTGGGGCGCTGGCTGGCGGCGGGACTGCGGCGGCCGTATGTGCTGACGGTGCACGACTACCTCCGACCGGGCGAGACGTTTCGTTTCGACCGGATCTGGGGCCGGCAGATCATCGCCGTCAGTGATTCGGTTCGAGCCGAGTTGCTGCAGCGCACCGGGCTTCCTCCGGAACTGGTGACGGTGATCCCGAGCGGCGTGGAGGTCGAGCCGGCAGAGAACATTGCCCCTGTGCTTGACGAAGGGCACACGCCGGTCGTGGGAACGGCCGGGCCTCTGGAAGCGACGAAGGGGTTCCGCTTCTTTCTGCAGGCGGTGCCGAAGGTGCTGAAGGTTCATCCCCAGGTGGAGTTCCTGATTGCCGGTGCCGGTCCGGAAGAACCGAGTCTGCGGCGGCAGGCCCGTGAACTGGAGGTGGCGCAGCGGGTCACGTTTGTGCCAAATCTGTACGATTTCGATCGTTCGCTGGACGCGATGGATCTGTTCGTGCTGCCGTCGCTCAAGCAGGGACTGGGGACGGTCATGCTGCAGGCGATGGCGCGCGGGAAGCCGGTCATCGCGACACGGGCGGGCGGGGTCTACAGTGTCGTTTCGGAAGGCGAGACCGGGCTGCTCGTTCCTCCATCCGACAGTGAGGCGCTGGCCCGCCGCATCAACGAACTGCTGAGTGATCCGCTGCTGGCACGACGGATCGCGACAGCGGCCCGCAACATGGTGCAGGAGCGATTTCCGGTGACGGCGATGGTCGAGAAGACGGCCGAGGTGTACCGGGAGATCCTGGGAGCCGATCCGAATTACCAGAAGCGGGCGGCGGACCGCAAAACGAAGAAACCGGTCAAGAGCCGCGACTGACGAGTTGACCGAAGACGCGCTGCACGAGGACCTGACGTGACCGAGACGCCTCCCTGGGCTGCTGACGACTGGATCGCGCGGACTCAGCTGATTCTGGACTCGTACGCACGGTGGACGGGGCGTGAACTGATCAGCCGCGAAGGCGATCCGACCGAGCAGTCGCGGAGACTCTTTGAAGCCGATTTTGTCGTGGTCGCACACGGAACGGAGGCGGACCCGGTGTTGTGCTACGGGAACCGGCAGGCGTTGCAGTTGTGGGAGATGGAGCTGTCGGCGTTTCTGCAGACGCCGTCCCGCAAGACCGCCGAGCCGATGCACCGGGACGAACGTGGGGAGATGCTCGAACGGACGGCACGGCAGGGATACTTCGACGACTACCAGGGGGTGAGGATTTCTGCGACGGGGAAGCGGTTTCTGATCCGCAGGGCGATCGTCTGGAATCTCGTCGGCCGCGACGGAGAACCAGCCGGACAGGCGGCCAGCTTCGCGGACTGGGAACCACTGGCCGCCGGTGAAGCTCCCCGCTGAGTTGTGCTGCGGGACGTCCCGCAGCCGCTCGAAAACGTCTTGTGGGGGGCGGGGAATGCCCGTACCATCCCGCCGGCGCCGGTTGGGCCGGCGCGCAGACCGTCGCTTCCCTGACTGCTCCGTCTTCACGGAGGATGCTGCCGGAGATGTTCAACTCTCACGCTCCCACCCCGACGCGGACCGCCGGGTGGCGGATTCTCGCGATCGGTGACTGCAATACATCAGGAACGGGGCGCCCGTCGCCTGAGAACTGTGTGCCGTCGCGGCTGGCCGGACGGCTGGCCGATGCCGGGTATCCCTGCAGCGTTCAAAACCTCGGCTATCGGATGAGCACGACGCGCGAGGGGCTGGTGCGGACCGAACGGGATGCGGAGCCGGCCGACATCGTGCTGATCAATTTCGGCCTCGTCGATGCCTGGATTACGAGCATTCCGAAGATCTATGTCCCGTACTACCCGGACAATCTCGTGCGGAAGCAGGCTCGCAAGCTGCTGAAATGGACGAAGCGGCGGCTGCGGTCACCACTGGCGCGACGATTCGTGCCGATCGGGACGGTCGTGCCGCAGGAGGAGTACGTCCGGAACCTGTGTGAGATGGTCGACATCGTCGGTGCCTGGCAGCCGCGACCGACGGTGCTGTTCTGGGGGACGGCATTGACGGTCGGGAATCCGGAGCGGTCAGCGAGCATTCGGGAGTACAACGTGCGGATGCAGGCGCTGGCGGAGGCTTTGGGGATACCGTACATCGATACGCCGGCCCTGATGGAGGGGCTCGATCCGGCAGATGCCTATCAGGACCGGACGCATCTGGATGCTCCCGCAGTGGAGCGGGTGGCGTCGGCAATGGCCGATGCTGTGCTGATGGAACGTCGGCAGGAGCGTCGGGCGGCGTAGGACGTGTCGCACGGCTCGCAGAGCCGTGGCACGCGAGGTGGGTCGTTGTGCGTGGATCGTTCCGGCCGGTTGGAACCGGCCCTACAGCTGGCCCGCGCACGGCTCGCAGAGCCGTGGCACACGAGGTGGAATCGACTGCAGTGCTATGCCGCGGCGCGGGGCGAGGAGAGATAGTCGGCGGTCCAGCTCTCGTCGGACTCGTAACCCATTTCGATCAGTGCCTGTGGAAGCTCGGGGAGTTCCTTTTCGAGCAGGGCGCGGAGGCGATCGCGATACCGGGGTTTCTGCCAGCGGGACAGGTTCGACTGGTCCAGTTCGCGCAGGCCGTTGAGGGCGATCGTCTCGAATCCGTGGGGTACGGCGGTGTGGTAGTCGCGGAACGGTCGTGTCACTCGCCAGGTGAGAAAGGATGTGAGCTGGTGTTCGACCGCGTCGGGGTTGGAGATGAGGTCTTCGTAGCGGACCGCGATGGTTTCCGGCTGCTGGCAGGCCCACTGCCAGTGACTGTACATGGCCCGCCAGCGTTCGGGACTGACGTAGTATTCGCCGGGGCGGCTTTTGTGGAATGAGGTCAGAATCGCGCGCGGGTCGCGGGTCAGCAGGACGAAGCGGACGTCGGCGAAGCGATCGGCGTAGAAGTTCCTGAGCTCGTCGATCAGGAAGATGTCGGAGGGGCGCTTGGTCATCATGTACGGCCTGTTGCACAGCGCGTACTTTGCCATTTCGAGGCCGCGGCGTTCGCGTCCGAACGTGCGAATGTCGCGGACACAGGCTTCGACCATCAGCTGCAGTAGCGTCGAGCCGCTTCGGGGAAAGCCGCAGATGACGATGTGCCGGCGCAGCAGCCGTCCGCCGAACCAGCCCTGCTCCGTCAGTTCGACGAGTTTCCGGCGGAAGGGAAACAGCAGGCACTTGGGGAACTGCAGGGACGGGCGCTGCTTGCCGATGGCCTGAGGAGGTTGTTCCGGACCCGTCGAGCCGTGACTCATTGTCGTCTGGTTCTGGCTGTTAGACATCAGTGCTTCGAATGCGTGACGGTTTCAGGATCATGAACGTGTGGACTCAGGCTGCCCGCAGCAGCCCTTCGAGGAGTCGGCTTCCGAGGGCGTGGAGGTCGCGACGCGATGCGGGGCTGAATCCGGTGGTGACGTCTTCGGTCGTGACCGATTTCAGGTCTTCGATGGTCAGCCGCTTGATGCGGCGATGCTGGACGTAGAAGCTGAGCATGTTCTCGAGTGGTCGCGACAGCCGTGCCTGGCGTGGGCGAACCGAGAACACCGGACGCGCGGACGCGACCGATTCGGTAAGCATCGTGCCGCTGTCCTCGGTGCAGAAGACGGCGTCGGCACAGGCGAGGAACGCGTTGAAGATCTTGCGATCGTCTTTTCCGTAGAGGCAGAGGTCTTCGATGTGCGGCTGCAGGCGTCGATGGCGGCTGAAGATGGATTCGGCCGCGCGGCCCGTCCGCCGGGAGGTCGTGATCAGCCAGCGGATGCCGTGACGTTCGGCGAGTGTGGCGGCGCTGTCGGCGAGGGTGGTCCATTCGCTACGGGTGTATGCGAAGGACCGGCAGTTGGTGTTTCCACCGATCAGCAACGACCAGTAGCGGATTGCGGGATCATCCTCACGGTCGGCCAGATAGGCTTCGGCGGCTTCCTTGAGTTCCTGCGGATCGATCGTCGTCGGGGGGACGCCGATGATGTACCGCGAGTCCCGCTGGAACTGGGTGTCGGGTGTGAGAATGTGATCGAACAGGTCAGGACTCAGCCCGCGGGTATCCCCGATGAAGACGTTGGGGCAGTGCATGCAGGAGGCGAGCCATGCGTTGGCGATGCAGGTCTTGCCGCCGGAGGAGACGATCAGGTCGGGGCGCATCTGTGGCGGCTCGGGCATGTCGTAGACCCAGGGGAGCCAGCTCGGCGCGGGGAGCTGGCCCCGCCAGTTGAACCATCGCTTGAGAACCGAGTGGAATCCGTGCCAGCGCAACGTGATGTCCAGCCACTCGACTTCAGCCGGGCGGCACAACTGGATCGCCTTGGCAACGGCCTCGGACTTTTTGAAGTGGCCCGGCTTGCCGTCGCTGAGAATCAGGATTCGCATCGTCACATTCAGTTCCTGGAGTCGGCCTGGTCAGGCGGCTGCGTTGATCGGGGAAGCCGCCTGGTCGGAGCGACCGGTCAGTGCTTCGTAGATGTCGAGTGTCTTGTCCAGCATTTCCTGGAGTGTGAACCGAGAGTTCTGTGGTACCTCGGGGGGATGAGCGAGAACGTGCTGGACGCATTCGCGCAGGGCGTCGGCATCGCCGGGCGGAACCCGTCCGGCGGGAAAGAGCTGTTCGAGGATCTCACCCACGCCGCCCATGTCGTATCCGACGACCGGCACGCCGAGGTTGATTGCTTCGAGGACGGTCCGGCCGAAGGACTCCGGCTTGCGTGAGAGCGAGAGAACCATTCGGGAGATGGAGAAGATCTCCTGGATGTCGCGACGAAGGCCGGTGAACGTGACGTCTCTGGTCAGTCCCCGTGATTCCACCTCCGACTTCAGTTCGCGGAGGTAGTGTTCCTTGCCCCGCTCGGCTCCGCCGACGATCAGGCCGTGGGCCTCGACGCCTGCGTCCTTCAGGGAGGCGATCAGGTCGAAGAACTCCAGATGGCCCTTCAGCCGGGTGATGCGTCCGGGCAATGTGATGAGCGGTTTGCCGGCGGCGTGGGGATGGTCGGCGAGGAACTTCGAGGTCCAGCTGGAGGCGGCCTGGAAGCCGTGGGGGAATGTCTCGGGGGCGACGCCGCGGTGGACGACGCGAATGCGTTCTTCCGGGAGTTCGGGGTAGTTCTGCAGAAGGTACTCGCGGATCGTGTTCGAGACCGCAATGACCACTTCGCCGCGGGTCATGACGGCGCTGTAGCGATTGACCGAGTACATACCGTGCGCAGTGGTCACGAAGTGGGGACGCTGGCCGGCGGGGAGTGTTTTCCAGGCGAGCCAGGCGATCCAGGCGGGCATCCTCGAGCGGACGTGCAGGATGTCCGGCTTGAACTGCAGCAGCAGTCGGCGGAACGCGGTCACGTACCTCAATGTGAGGGGTGATTTGGCGCCGATCGGCATCGTGAAGTGTTCGCTGCCGGCCGTCAGCAGACGGTTGACCATGCGTCCGCCGCCCGAGACGACCGCAGAACGGTGACCGCGGCGGACGAGTTCTTCGGCGACTTCGAGCGTACCGCGTTCGACTCCTCCGCTGTCGAGAGCGGGGAGGACCTGCAGGACGGTCAGTCGTTGTTGGGGGGATTGCGTCATACTGCCCGCCGATCTGTGTGCTGGCGTTCGGATCCGATCAGCTGCCTGGTGCGGCGGCGGACGTTTTCGCGGGCTCCCCACCACTTCTTGAGGAGCCACTTCGAGGGGACGGATTCCCAGGTTTTGAACATGCACTTGGTTGGTCGTGAGGTGGGCAGGCCTTCGACACAGTCGAAGTGGCGTTGCAGTCGCGCCTGCCACCAGTCTGCCGGTCGCACGGTACAGTGAGCGTTCTGGCCGTTGGGGAGGATGCAGCGTGCGGGTGCAGTGGCGATATTGAAGATGGCCCGGTCGGAGATGCGACTGATCTCGTCGAGGACGTCGTCGACGTCTTCTTCGGGGACATGCTCCATGACGTCGGTGTTGATGACGAGGTCGGCCTGCTGGACCGGAAGCGTATCGATGCCGGGGATCGCCGGGTCGTAGCGGAACACCTGCACGTCGTCGTCGTACTGGAGCATGTCGACGAGGCGGCTCTGTCCGCAGCCGTAGTCAAGGATCGAGTGGGGCCGCAGTTCGAGGACTTCCGGGAGGATGCGCGCGATCAGTTTTTCCGACGACCATCCGTAGGCGCCGGTCTGATGGAGCACGCGGTACTGCCGAATGAATTCCTGGTTTCGCACCATGATTGCGGTTTCTCCCTGCTGCACCGGCTGCTGGAGCCGGTGGACCGGATGATCAGTCAACAGCCCGGAATGTAGCCTTGAGGTTCGGTTTGTAGTCCCATGCGATGTGAACGGGAGCCAGTTGATGCCGCTGCGTGAGCGTCATCAGGGCTTTCCTGCCGAACATCGCGATGTGCTCCGGTGGCTTGAGACCGTGCCACTCGAGTCTGTTGCGGGGGACGCGGAAGTGGTGAATGTCCGGAGTCGTGATGTACAGGAGCCCGCCGGGAGCCAGCAGTCTGCGGACGGCCCGCATGAAGTGATCGGGACGGGGGACGTGTTCGAGGACTTCGGTGCAGAAGAGAAGGTCGAACTGTTCTCCGAGTTCGGCGAACTCGTCGGGAGTTCCCTGCAGGAACCGGTTGTTGGGAAACAGCTGCAGTGCCTGCCGGATGCTCTCTGCGTCGAGGTCGATCCCGGTCGCGTCAAAGCCGTACTGTCGTGCGGCTTCGACGGCACCACCGATGCTGCAGCCGATGTCCAGAAAGCGACGTCCGGACACCTTTCGTTTGAGGCGTGCGATCCGTCGTGCGGCGCGTCGCCGTTTGCTGTCGGCCTTGCGGGCGTATTTTCCGTTGCGGGGATGTGAGCGATAGAACTCGGCGAGTTCATCGTCGGTGGGCATGGGGTCGGCAAAGACGAGTCCGCAGTCGATGCACTGCCAGATGTCGAATCCGACCTTCCGTCCGACGAACGATGCTCCACCTGCCACGCAGGAGGGGCAGGCGGTGGTTCCGTTGTGGTCCTCGGCGTCGGCACGGGCTATCGCGGCTTCGCCTGGCGTCGGAGACGTGGTGGCGGCCGGCGTTGTCTCGTCACCGCTGCCGCGACGCATCAGCCGCTGCCAGGACCGCCAGACACTTACCGGTCCACGTTCCGGCCAGGTGCGGAAGACAGCGAAGCGGTCCGAGAGCGGACTGCGGACGTAGAGCCTGCCGAAGTGATTCTCGAGTTTGCACAGCCACCAGTCGCAGGAGCGGATTGTCTGGTGGGCGGATTCGCCCGAAGGTCGGGGATTGGTGGGGGCGGTGTCGACGACGATCAGGGCGTCTGCTGCCAGCCGGGCGAGTGTGGCAAGGCGTTCGTCCAGCCGGTCGGCCGGCACTCGGGAAAGAGCGTCGTGGCTGACGAGCAGGTCGGCATCCGGGATGCGGGCCGAGTGTGCGTTCGAGGCGTCGGGGGCGATCAGCTGAACCCGACAGGACTGTGCAAGGTAGCCGCGCAGGTGCTGAGCCTGTCCGTGAAGGAGGACGCTTGAAGGGGCAAGGTCATAGACGTCCGGCAGGATGCGCGAGAGCGACAGCGGAGCCCGCGACGAATCAGCTGTCAGTTGAGTGTCTGCCATTGTGTCATCCGTGACGCGGCGGACGGAGGTCCGCCAGATAAGGCCCTGCCGGGCACCATGCGCGGGCGGACATGCTGCCGCTGCGCCGGTCCCGGAACTGATCCACTGTTACGCGGCGTGTCGCCGGGGCGTTTGTAGCTGTCTCCAGTCGTCGTAGTTGTAGCCGAGCCAGTTGCACAGTCCGGTGTGGCACTTTGCGGTCAGGTACTCCCGGTCGGTCGGTGTGTACCAGTCGAAGGCGTGGCGGCTGGCCTGACGCACGACGCGGGCGACGGCGTCGGGGCGTTCGTTTTCTGCCATTCTGTCCTTGGACGCTTCGGCGACGATCTGTTCGACGGCGGGGGCGTCCAGTTCGGGGAGGTCGAGGAACTGCCAGAGCCGCCGGAACGCATCGCAGGGAGACTGCCTGAAATCTTCGTAGCGGAGCAGCAGCAGTCGCTCCGCTCCGAGCCGGTCGATGTCACGTGTCCATGCATTGAGGAACGCGAAGCGGCGCGAGACGGTAATGCGGAACGGATGTCCCCAGGGCAAGCGCTCGCGAAGGTAGTCGCTGAACGGGATGTCGAAACCGGGCAGCTGCCGCTTCTTTTCGTACTGCGATACGATCGCTTCGCGGAGATCCCGCAGCAGCAGGACGTACCGCGGATACTTCAGCCGGTCAAGGAACAGTGGCGAGTGGACAAGCGGGTGCGGGATGTTGTGCGAGTGAACGAGCCGGGGGAGCTCAGGATGGATGATGCGATCCTGCGGACGCAGTACGAAGCGACGGTCGGCGATGTGAGCTGGCCCGGGGACATCGAACGTGCGACTGAGTCCGAGGGCGAGCATGTAACAGAGCCAGTGCGTGCCCGACTGCGGCATCGTGACCAGATGCGCATGCACGTGCCGCATCCGCGGCTTCAGGAGTAACAGGCTCCGTCCGAGTGCCATGGTGACGCCTTTCCGCGTGAAGCGGACAGGACTGTGTTCCCTGTTCTGAGGTTGGAGTGGAGCGACCGACAGGTCGCCGTGTGCTGTCCAATGCCGACTGGTATGCCTCAGGCGAGCCTGAGGCTCTTGAGCAGGCTCGAGAACCGGTGCCGCTTGTGACTGCGGCGGGCGGCTGCTTCGTCGACGACCCAGTTGAGCTGGATCGACCGTCGGACGCCGTCGTAGGGTTTGTGTCCGTGCCAGGCGTTGTCCCGGCAGCGGAAGGCAACGAGGGTGCCGTTTCCGGGGACGACCTCGTCGATGACGTCCTCGATGTTGTTTCCGGAACCGAGGAAGCGGAGCCGTCCGCCTTCGGAATCCCAGTCGGGGTTGAAGTAGATGAGGACGGTGATGAGCTTCGTCTTGCTGTCGAGATGGATCTTGCCGTCCTTGAGCCGGGTGCGGCCGCGGACGGTGAGCGTGGGGGGACGTCCCTCGAGGTCGATGCCGAAGTACTCACCGAAGATGTCGCGGACTTCGGGCGAGAGAAGTTCCTGCGCCATTTCGTCGAACGCGGGGCCGTAGGTGAGCGCGTCGAGGGGGAAGCTTCCGCCGTGCTCGATGTCGGGAAAGTCGGCCTGGATTCGTTCGAGTGCTTCGCCGGTGACGAAGTCTGGAACGACGCAGTATTCGAATGGCTCGGTCTTCAGGGGCGTCGACCGCAGCGCCTCGATGTTGAGCAGAGACATGGTTTGCCGGTTCCTGGAGAACGTAAGCGGAGGAACTACGCAGCGCGTCGCATCGGCAGCTTCCAGTCGGTCTGGAAGGTGACGTAGTTGATGAGGATGGATCGCCGCTCGCGGACGATCGGCTTCTTTTCGAAGCCGTGCCACGTGTCGTCGCCGGGGGCGAACAGGTAGCCGTAATTGTGCCGGTACGGGACCGTTTTGACCCGCTGCAGATCCTCGTTGTAGAGGTCGGTTCCGAGGTTCTCGTTCTCGCCGTACGGATTGACGTACACGAGCATGGACATGAGCTTTTCGCGGATGTCCTTGTGGGGTTTGAGCCAGAACCCGGAGCGGTCTGCGATGACTTCGAGGCGGAGATAGGCGTTGCGGAGATCCCTCTGGATGAGATCGCCGACCAGTTCGTAGGTCTCCGGCCGCATCAGCTCTTCGATGAGCTCGCCCATTGCGGGGAACTCGTCGACATTCTCGCGTCCGACGTAGCAGCGGAGTTTGCCGTCCTTGCCCTTGCCGCCGTTGTCTGCGGCCCGGGTGCCGTCGTAGGCGCGGGGCCCGTCGGGGATCGGGGTCGCGGTGACCTCGTCGAGCATATTCTGGGTGAGCGGTTCGAGGACCTCCCAGTGTCGGAAGGGCTCTTCGTACTGATTGGTGCGGGTCTGGAGGGCGTGGAGCATGCTCATCCTTGAGATAGCCTTTCACGTATGATCTGGGCGACGGCCTCCGTATCGCGGGGAGGCTCGTACGACCATGTCTCGAGACGCCCCTCGAACGGGCGGGTGATGCCGCGACGCTGAAAGCTTTCGTGGAAACGTCGGAACCGTCGGGCCCGGCGGCGTTCGCTGAGGTATTCGACCAGGACCGGGTGGCCGGTGGCGGCCGCTTCGCTGACCATCGAGACCGAATCACCGGTGACGACGATGGCGTCGGCAATGGCCAGGGCGGTCAGGTAGGGATTTTCGGATTCGCCGTCCCACACGAAGTGTGCGTTGCCGAATGAGTTGTACAGTCGTTCTCTCAGAGAAGCCGGTGTGCGTCGTGATCCGATGATGGCCAGTCGGGCACCGGAGGTGCGAACCAGCTGATCGAGCCTGCCGGCCAGCCGGGCGATGTCTTCTTCCGGGAAGGCGTAGTAACGATTCGGTCCGCCGAGGATGACGCTGACAAGCGGTCGCCCGTCAACACGCAGCCGGTCGGCGGCGGGGCTCTGTGCGGCCTCTTCGAGAACGCCCTGCGAGATCCGGTGGAGTGCTCCGGCGGTCTCGATCACGTTACTGCCGCGGACCTGATCGTGTTCGGGAGCGACGACCAGATCGAAGCGTCCCGGATCGATCGTCGGATCCTGAATGTGTACGGTGAGGACGTCGTCGCCGAACTTCTGCTTCAGCCACAGGGAGGGGATGACGCTGTGACGACCGCAGGAGATGACCAGTTGGGGTGAGGTATCGCCGGCGATGGCATCGTGCTGGCGGATGACGCGGGGGGAGCAGGGAATGGCGGACAGGGGGAACCACCGCCAGGGAGACCGTAGTCGTGTTTCGATGTTGACGAAGTCGCGGCCGACGGCGCGGGCCAGGCCGTGCATCTGGCTGAGCATGCCGGCCACGCCGATCGAGAGGGTCCAGCAGGGAGGGGCCGCGGGCGCGTGGACCGTGGTCGGCGTCGCCTTGGGAGCGATCGGGCGCTGTTCCTTGCGCAGGTCCGACACAGGACTGCCAGTGACCACCAGCTTCGCCTCCTTGCTTGCCTGATGCGGTCGACCAAGCGCGGCAAGTTACGGCAGGCGGTATGATGCGTCAAGATCGGTTGACGGAGGCGGTCACTGACCGGAGGCGGGGTTCTCGTACCAGATGACGCCCAGGTCGTCCCGCTCCTCACAGGTGAGGACATCAAGGTCACCATCCTCGTCGAGGTCGATCAGTTCGACCAGATCGAACTTGATGCCCTGCTCTGCTCCGCTGATGGGATGGAAGTCCCAACTGCTGTCGTTGAAGGCAGTTCGGTACGAGAGCCAGAACAGTCCGTGACGGTCTTCGGAGTGCTCGCAGCTGACGACCAGATCCGTGCGGCCGTCCCGATCGACGTCGCCGATGCCGACTCCCTTGCCGGTTCCGGCGTCTTCCGGCATGGCGATTTCGTGCCGATCCCAGTCGGTGCCGTCTGGCGACTTTCGCCGGAGCAGGAGCAGCGAATCGCCACGCGCGGCCCCGGCGATGTCCTTCATTCCGTCGCCGTCGATGTCGCCGAGGGTGATGAACATGATCTCGCGGTCCTCGGCACCGATGAGGTGTCGGTTCCATGTTGTTCCTGAGGGGCCGGGGTTCTCCAGCCAGCGGATTCCCCGCTGTTTGCCTTTTCGGTCGGAAAGGAGGATATCGAGGTCGCCGTCGCCGTCCATGTCCTCGGCGATGAGGGACATGATCCAGCCGGCCTGATCGAGCGGATGCCAGGTCCATGCGGCGGCGTCGCGGGGATCGGCCGGAGACCTGAGCCAGCCGACGGAGGCCCCCTTCCCTTTCGAGCCGACGATGAGGTCGATGCCGTTCTCGCCGTCGACGTCGAGCGGCAGGCAGAACATCCACTGCTGCTGGTCCTGCAGAGCCGGGACGGCAACGGTTCTCCAGTCACTTTCGTCCAGCCAGTTGTCGACGTGTGAGGGGGAGAAGTGGAAATAGAGGGTGCGGGTGCGGCCCTCGCAGGAGCTGATGATGTCAAGGAGGCCGTCGCCGTCGAGATCGGCGAAGACGGCATCTTCGGGGGACTTCACGTTGCCGACAGTCACGGCCGGCCATGCCTCGCGGACGGCTTCGGGGCCGGGATGGAGGTAGGCTCGGATGCGGCCCCCTTCCTCCCAGCCGGTGGTGATGTCGAAGCGGCGGTCGCCGTTGACGTCGGCAAGTCGGACGCCGTCGGCACCCCGGGAGGAGTCGTCGATGGTGTGACGGGGCCAGGGAGCGGCCGGGTCGGCGGCGAAAGCGATGGTGGAAAGGAGGAGCCAGGCGGCGAGCAAACGCATTCGTGAGTCTCCCTGGGGGGGCGGCCGGTTGATCGACGTTCAACGTGCCATGTGGAGAGTGGGAGGTCAAGGATGAGATGGTGCGGCGGTTCGGAGTGGACGGTTCTTCGAGGTTGGCGACCTCTTGCGGCTTCGCCGCGCCGGTCTGAAGACCGTCGTTACCCGGTGGATGATCTGACGAAACATGCACTGGCGGACAAGCCGCCAGTGGCACCCACTTGCTCCGGCCATGACCACTTGTTTGTTCAGGTAACCACGCCCGTCGCTTCGCTCCAGGCGTGCCACCCGGCCCGACGGCGGTTGCCCATTGGAGCCACGTTACTCGCTCGTTCGCCTTGAACGATACACGACAACGCACAGCACGATGCCGCCGACAAAACCGGCCAGGTAACTCGCGTTGTGAATCCACAGGTCGGTCAGAAAGGGGACGTGCCGGTCGGCGGGGATTCGTTCCGCCATGTGAGGGAGCAGCCAGACCCAGCCGTTGCTGGCCGCGATGTACCCGGTAATTCCGGCTACTGCGGCGAAACAGGCCGAGGCGGTCATCAGGATGCCCAGGGGACGCAAGAGAGTTCTCGGGCTGCGTGGCGGCCGGCTTCCGGCACGAGCCGAGGCGGCGAGCAGGATGCCGAGGATCGCGCCGACCCACCAGGTGGCGATGACGCCCCATCCGAAGGCGAGGAGTGTCGGGTCATCGGTGCCGCCCAGAATCGGCGGATGACCGATGGTGAAGTATTCGAGGCAGATGCGGGCGGTGATCTGGTCGTGAATGATTCCGTAGGTCACCGACGCGGCGACGCACATGAGAATGATCGCGAGCCAGGCCATCGTCAGTTTCCGGGGGGAACGGGGTACGATCGGGATATGAAATCGCCTCCGGCTCGACCGTCGAACCGGAGGCGTCGTGTTGTGGTCTCGGTGGTTACGGGGCGTTCGCTCCGCAGGGCCGGCTATTGCCGACCGTTGTGTTGGAGGTCAGGTACCGGCCGGTTGGAACCGGCCCTACGCTACTGGTGACCTGTTGGGATGCGCACGGCTCACAGAGCCGTAGCACCCGGCGCCGGTCTGAAGACCGGCGTTACCCGGTGGGGGACCGACGAAACATGCACTGGCGGGCAAGCCGCCAGTGGCACCCGTTGCGCACGGCTCACAGAGCCGTGGCACACGGCAGACATGCTCGCCTTGATGGGCGAGCATGCCACCCGTCCTGACACCCGTATTGCGGTTACTCCCCTTCTTCACGCAGTTTGGCCAGGACGCTGAAGTCTTCCAGCGTCGTGGTGTCCTGCGACGATTCGCGGCCGGCGGCGATGTCCCGCAGCAGTCGCCGCATGATCTTGCCGCTGCGCGTCTTCGGCAGGGCGTTCGTGAACCGGATCTGGTCCGGGGTGGCGATGGCGCCGATGTGCTGGCGGACGTGAGCGATCAGGTCCTTCTTGGTCGCCTCGTCGACATCGGTCGACTTCGGGATGACGAAGCAGCAGATGCCTTCGCCCTTGAGGTCGTGCGGGAAGCCGACGACGGCGGCTTCGGCCACGGCTGCGTGCGAGACGAGAGCCGACTCGACTTCCATGGTGCTCAGTCGGTGGCCGGAGACGTTGAGGACGTCGTCGACGCGGCCCATGACCCAGTAGTAGCCGTCCTCGTCGCGGCGGGCTCCGTCGCCGGCGAAGTAACAGCCGTCGATCTTGGAGAAGTACGTGTCGACGAAGCGGTCGTGGTCGCCGTAGAGCGTGCGGAGCATGCTCGGCCAGGGCTGTGTCATGACGAGCAGGCCCCCCTGGTTGTCGCCGAGGCTCTCGCCTTCCTCGCTGACGATGTCGGGGACGACGCCGGGCAGCGGTCGGGTGCAGCTGCCCGGTTTGGTTTCGGTGACGCCCGGGAGGGGACTGATCATGATGGCGCCGGTTTCGGTCTGCCACCAGGTATCGACGATCGGGCAGCGCTCTTTGCCGATCGTACGGTGATACCACATCCAGGCTTCGGGGTTGATCGGTTCGCCGACCGAGCCGAGCAGACGCAGGCTGGAGAGGTCGTACTGATTCGGCCAGTCGTCGCCCCACTTGATGAAGGCGCGGATGGCGGTGGGGGCGGTGTAGAAGATGTTGACCTTGTACTTCTCGACGATCTGCCAGAAGCGGCCTTCATCCGGCCAGTTTGGCGCCCCTTCGTACATCACGGTCGTCGCGCCGTTGGCGAGCGGGCCGTAGACGATGTAGCTGTGTCCGGTCACCCAGCCGATGTCGGCGGTGCACCAGTAGGTGTCTTCGTCCTTGAGGTCGAAGACCCACTTGCTGGTCATCATCGCGCCGAGGAGGTAGCCGCCGGTCGTGTGCAGCACGCCCTTCGGCTTTCCGGTCGAACCGGAGGTGTAGAGGATGTAGAGGGGATGCTCGGCATCGAGGGCGACGGGGTCGCAGTCGGCCGAGGCATCTTCCATGAGGTCGTGCCACCAGTAGTCGCGATCGGGGACCATGGTGACATCGCCACCGGTGCGGCGGACGACGACGACCTTCTCGATGGACTTCGACTTTTCGAGGCTGGCATCGACCGCCGCCTTGAGGGGGACTTCCTTGCCGCGACGCCAGCCGCCATCGGCGGTGATGACGAGCTTGGACTGGGCGTCGTTGTTGCGGTCGGCGACGGCATCGGCGCTGAAGCCGCCGAAGACGATCGAGTGCGTGGCGCCGATGCGGGCACAGGCGAGCATGGCGATGGCGAGCTCGGGGATCATCGGCATGTAGATGGTGACGCGGTCACCGGTTTCGACGCCGAGCTTCTTCAGGACGTTGGCGAACTTGCAGACTTCTCGGTGCAGGTCCTGGTAGGTGAGGACGCGTTCGTCGCCCGGCTCACCTTCCCAGATGATGGCGGCCTTGTTCTTGCGCCAGGTCTTCAGGTGGCGATCGATGCAGTTGACGGTGGCGTTGATCTTGCCGCCGAGAAACCACCTGGTGTCCGGCATTTTGCCTTCGCAGGTGGTTTCGAAGGGTTCCATCCATTCGAGCTGCGAGCGGGCGATCTCGCCCCAGAAGCCGGCCGGATCGTCCTTGGCCTGCTGCCACATCTGCTGGTACTGCTCTTCGCTGGAGATGTGGGCTTTGGCGGCGAAATCGGACGGCGGCGGAAACCGACGTTCCTCGTGGAGAACGGATTCAATGTTGTGGCTGCCGACGCTGTCCGACATTTCAATTCCTTCGACTGGTGAGCAGGCGATCTGACCCCCGAGCGACCCGTTGAGAGCGTCACCGGTGAGTCCGCAGAGAGGGCGAAACGCCGATCTCCGCATGGACGGGGTGAAGTCCAGGTCGCCAACCAAGACCGCGTCAACGCGGAATGGGATGGTGTTGAGTTAAGCAACAGTTGATCTGTCCGACGATGCTAAGTCGGATTCCGAAAGAGTTCAAGCTGCCGGGCATCGGTGAGCGGGGTGGTGGTGGATGCCGGGCCGGACCTTCCGGGAGAATTCTCCAGAATGCCGGGCCGCAGGGTCCACGTGATCGTTCAGGTCGCCGTGAACGGTTCCGGGGGATTCCGGCGCCGAAACGACCGACGGCCCGCGTGAACGGGCCGCCGGGATCGATCGGAGTGGGACGCAGGAGTCTCGGGCCCCTGCCCTGCCTGGGCGGATCAGGCAGTCGTGGCAGGCGTCTGCCCGTCGGAACCACCCCACCAGAGGTTGTTCGGCAGGCAGGCGACGATGGCGACGGCGAGCTGGCTGATACAGAAGACGCCGAATGCCATCAGGACGCCTTCGGTGAAGCCGTAGGAGTGCAGACCGACGCCAAGTTCGTTGACGCCGAACCAGGACCAGCTGACGGCGATGTTGCCCAGGACGGCGAGGACGGCCAGTCCGCGGTCACGGACCATGCGGTCCCAGCGGGCATGCAGGACGAGGGCGTTCCAGAGGACGATGATCAGGGCGCCGTTTTCCTTGGGGTCCCATCCCCAGAAACGTCCCCAGGAATCGTCGGCCCACAGTCCGCCGAGCACGGTTCCCACAAAACTGAAGAACAGCGCGAAGCAGAGTGTGCCGTAGGTCATCCGGATCAGACTGTCCTGTGACGCATCGTTGACGGTCATCTTCAGTCGGCCAGTGAACTGGGCCGCGGTGGCGCCGGCGGAGGCGACGGCCAGGCCGCCGCAGATGCGTCCGGCCATGACGGCGAGGTCCCAGTCGGCTGCGGTGAGGAGCCAGTAGCTGAGTCCGCCGAAGGTGACGGTCATCGCGAGCGGTCCGAACCGCGAGCCACGCAGGATATAGATCAGCCCCATCAGGCCTGCCAGGTAGGTTGCGGCGTAGCCGAGCGTGATGCAGACCACGTGCGTTGCCAGCCAGAACTGCGTATCGAGCACGGCCTGGAGAACCGTGAAGGTGTCGCCGTCCCCTGCCAGGAAGTGCGCGATGCCGAGCGTGATGAAGCCGGCAACGGCGGCGATGATGTTGCCCACGCCCAGGCGGTAGACCGCCTCGACGATGATGCCACCCAGTACGCAGGCCCAGCCGATGAAGACGGCTGAGGAATAGAGATTCGTTACCGGCGGACGTCCCGAGATGTAGATGCGGGCGCCGAGTGCGAAGGTGTGGACGAGGAAGATGGCGACCGTCAGCCACATCGCAGCCCGGTTAATCGGCTTCGGCCAGACCAGCCAGGCGATACAGGAGAGGACGAAGACGATGAGGTACCAGGCGGCACAGTGGTAGAAGGGGGCAAAGCGGTTGAAGAACTGCTCAAACTCGACCTTCTCGAGGTCGAGGCCGGCGTGATCGGACTTTGCCAGCGTCCTGCGATACTTCGAGACGGCCTTGTTGAAGTCCGACGCGTCGCCGCTCGAATAGGTCGAGAGGATCGTGTTGAACTGCAGGACCTCGTCGGGCGGAGTTTCGCCCAGCAGCTGGGTCTGCAGATAGGCGCGGAGGACGGCGACGGAGAAGGGAGTCCACTTGCCGTTGGGGCCGGCCGGTTCGTCGTCTTCGGTTTCGACCGGGATGGTCAGCGGGATGCCGGCCTGCTCGAGTCGCTGCGATTCCCGCATGGCGACGCGTGCGACCTGCTGGAGCTTGAGGATGGCGGCGTTGCGATCGGTCTCCATTTCCTGCTGCGAGGGGAGTTCGGGCAGGTCGGGGGGGACGAAGGCTTCACGCAATCGCAGGTAGGTCTGCAGCTTCGTGCCCAGGTCGATCACCTTTCGCTGGTAGAAGGTGAGTTCTTCCTTGTTCAGCTCGCGGGCTGCCCGGAGTTCCTCTTCGAAGTCACCGATGTGGTCCTGGAACTCGGCGATGGCGTAGCGGAAACCGTGGCGCCGTTCGAGGCCGAGTGTTTTGAGGAGTTCGAGGTTCTCGATGCGGAAGACGCGGTGCTCGCGTGCCGCTTCGGATTCGGTAATGACATCAAGGAACCAGCGGATGGCGGGGCGTTCGACTTCGTCGCCATCGACTTCTTCGTGGAACGTCTGCCGGTCGGAGATGATCAGCAGCGTGTTGCGGGCGAGCGTGTCAATCGGCTTGGTTCGTCCCTGATAGACGACGGGGAGTTCGCCGAAGGCGTCGATGTCCATTCCGTCGGCAGGGAGTTTCGGCGTGGCGGCTTCCCGTCCGAGGTAGATACCGAAACTGCCGACCAGCAGCAGGCTGAGGACGACGGTGCGGGTATCGAAGCGTGAGGAGGGCGTCGCATTGGCATCGGCGTCGGGTGACTTCCTGGAGACGGTGCTCCCGGTGGTGGTGAGCGTTGCGGTTTCGCGTCGGCGGATGAACCGCAGGAGCGTCAGGCCGAACTGGGCGAACATGCCGACGCCGACGATCATGCAGGAGACGTAGGGGATCATCCAGCCGGTGTTGCGGACGACCTGCAGCGAGGTCCACTCTTTCGAGCCGGGGAAGACGGCGTTGGCCGGGGTGTAGCTGCTCTGGTAGAAGGTTTCGCCGGCGTACCGCAGCGGATTGTTCATCCAGATACGGATCTCGCGATCGACGCCGCGCGATTCGTCCTGCAGTCGGACGTACGAGGAGTAATCGCGGGGGGTGTTGGTGCCGATGTAGTCTTCCTTGCGGATGTCATCGAGCGTAATCGTGTATGGCTTGTAGGTCCGCTTGAATCGCAGCCGGACGTCGTACTCGGTGCCGTCGACCGTGACGGTCTGCGCGTTGCGTCCGAGGTTGAACAGGTCGAGCATCGTGCTGACCAGATAGGTATCGATCGGTTCCCCGGTTTTCTTGTCCCGGAGCGTCACGTAGAGGGCGGCCATGTCGACCGCACCGTCGGTGTCGGTACCGGTGGAGGCGCGGACGGGAATCGCGACCTGGGTGGTGCCGACGCCGGTCGTGGCGACCTGTTCGACTCCTTCCGGGGCGCGGCTGAGGGGGACGATGTCGGCATTGCGGATGAACTCGACGACTTCGACGTCGACGGGGAGTTCGTCGCTGCTGATCGTCTCACCCTCACGGAGGTAGCTCTGCGGGATGACGGTGTGCTGGTCGGTGTCGTCGCCGAGGTCCCTGACGAAGGCGAGTTCGACCGAGCGGATGTCTTCGACGAAGTTGCTGGAGGAGCCTTCCTCGATCCGCATCTGGGCTTCTTCGGCGTGGAGACCGACGAGGACCTCGCTGACCATCATCAGTCCGATGCCGCCATGCAGCAGGACGATCCCGGCCCGTTTGCGGAACAGCAGGATGCATCCGATGAGCAGGATGACGCCGGCGACGGTTCCCTTGAGCAATTCGTAGAGGATTCGCATCGAGGAATCGTCGAAGCGGTCCCCACCCTGTCCGATGAAGGTCCAGACGAGGAAGCCGCACAGTGTCAGTGCGGTCGCCCAGAGTCCCCAGCGTTCAAACGAGCGATTCGCGGGAAGTGACAGAGCGCCGTAGACGGACGTGGCGGCCAGACCGAGCACACCGACCTGCATCAGGGCCCAGAGGGCGGCATAGCTGATGAGGGGATCCTGCTGGAATCCGTCGGTGCTGGAGCCGCTCAAGATCACCACGGCGGTCACCAGGGCTCCGATGGTGGTCACGGCCAGGCCGGCGACCATGCGGGTGCCGCGGGCCTGTGACTTGAAGCGGATGAGGTGGGCGGCGAACAGGTTGAGCATCATGACCGCGCCGATGGTCCACCCCTTGGGGAACCAGATGCCGAGCCAGTCGGGAAGCTCGGGGCGGGAGGGGAAAAACGACGGCGGCATGAAGAGCTGGAAGTCGATCCAGACGAACAGGCCGGTGGGATTGAACCAGGGGAAGGAGGGGAGCCAGATCTGTTCGGGCTTGGCGCGGAAGTAGTGGTCGACGACTTCCCAGACGTCGGCATTGACCTGAGCGAACGTGCCGGCGAGCACGATGAAGATCGACAGTGCGAACAGCACGACGGTCAGTTTGAGGGAAGCGAGCGGCGTGAGAATCCGCATCCAGGCGGGCTGGGACGAACGCTTTGAGGACGGAAACTGCTCCTGAAGCGAGCGTCTGCTGGGAGCCTGCTCCTGGGGGGGATTCGTGCTGGACATCCATCACTCCTGAGCCATGAACGCCGGAGCCTGTCGCCGGCGACGTGCGATCTGATTTGGAAACGTGTTCGATCTGCGGGCCGGTCAGTTGGAGAAACTGACCGAGCCGACGAAGGATCGGAAGGCGTCGCGTTCGCGTTGAGCGGCGGCGGGGGAGCCGGTTCCCTTGAAGAACCAGGTGCGGCCGTCGCGGGGAACGATCACGCCGAGAATCGCCTTTTCGCTGCCGATCAGCGAAACGAACGTGCCGGGATTGCCGTCGACATCGATGGCTTCTGACCCGGCTTCGAGTTCGGCTTCGTCGACGGGTGGGAGTCCGACCTGTCCGCGCCAGCGATTGATGTTCGCGAGGATGCTGCCGCCAGCGGTGCTGACACTCACGTCGAGATCCCCACCCTCCCCTGCTGCCAGGAAGGATGCCAGCCGGAAGCTGCTCGCCGGGCGTTCGTCCCAGCCTTCGGGAACGGCGTATTCGAGAGGAGCGGCGGGGCTGGAGGCGGACGGTGGTGGAGACGCGGGGCGAGAGGCGGCGGGGACGGGGACGACAGCGACGAGCATGCGGGCATCGCCGAGTTCTGCCGTCTTCCCCTTCAGGTCGACCAGGGTGCCGGTCTGGCCGGCAAGATTCAGGTCGGTGACCTCACTGTCGTCGCTTTTCTCTTTCCAGGCGTCTCCCTGAACGGGTGGAAGAGAGACCTGCCCGCGCCAGCGGTTGATGTTTCCACGGAGGAATTCGGGGGAATCGAGATTGGGGGCCGCGAGTCGGATGATGGTGACTTCGAGGGGCGGCTCTTCGTCGGGCACTTTGAGTGTCGCGAAGCGGAGGCCCGATCCACGCTCTTCCGTCCAGCCCCCCGGCAGTGTCCAGGAGAGTTCGCCGGTCGAGCGGTCGACCCGAATGGACCGGACCAGTTTGCCGAATGCGTCGGCATGTCGATCGACCGCTTCGGTGGGACCGAGGAGCTTGACGAACCAGGCTGCACCCACCGCCTGGCGTGCCGCATCCATCGAACCGGCAAATGGCGGTTCCGGGGCGGGCTGCGACGTCCGTTGAGCGGTGTAGGTCCGGATCGGCTCCTGATCGACGCAGGAGAGCTGCGTGACGACCACCAGCGTCAGGAGTGCCGCGACAGGACGCGCGGACCGGGGAGGGGCAAAATGCAGCATGTTGTTTGTGTGGTTCTCGTAAGTGTGTTGTGAGAGGCCGGTTACGGCACTTTGGGGAGGGTGGAACGTGGCGGGAATCGTCGCGGGGCCGCTGCAGACTCCGATTGACGTCCCGAGTATTATAGGCGTCGACTTGCGCGAAAGTACACGATCATCCGTGGGGGACCGGCAAGTTGTGCCGATGTGCCGCGGTCGTTGATGACGCGTCGGTGAGTGTTGACCTGAAAGGACTTCCGTCAGAGGACCTGATGAGCATCGTTGAACATTCCGATCGCACCGGACGGAATCCGGAGGTTCCTGTTGACGCGGCGGACCGGCCGGAGTTCCCCGAACGTCTGCGGGGCGAGGTGCTGTGCTACGGCAGCCTGACGTTGCGTTCACGGTATCTGCTCTCGCCGCTGGCCGGCTTTACGAATCTGCCGTTCCGGCGGATCGTGCATCAGATCGGCGGGGTCGGGCTGGGGACGACCGATCTGGTGAGTGCCCGCGGATTGCTGGAGGGTTCGGCGAAGTCGCTGCAGCTGATCAGCACCTGCGATGAGGACAGCCCGCTTGCCGTACAGATCTTCGGACAGGACCCGAAGGTGATGCACGATGCGGCCCAGTTTCTCGAGGAACGTGGGGTCGAGTCGGTCGACATCAACATGGGCTGTCCGGTGGATCGGATTACCAGCGGCGGTTCGGGGTCGGCGATGATGTGCAGTCCGCAGCAGACCGTTGACCTGGTGAAGACGGTTGTGGATGCCGTTTCGATTCCGGTGACGGTCAAGATGCGTCTGGGGTGGGACGACACGCAGATCACCGCACCGCGTTTTGCGCGTGAGTTCGAGCAGGTGGGGGTCGCTGCGGTGGCGATCCACGGGCGGACGCGGGAACAGGGGTTTGGCGGGACGGTGTCTCTGGACGGCATTCGGCGGGTGGTCGAGGCTGTCGAGCGGATTCCCGTGATTGGCAACGGGGACATCCGGAGCATCGCGGATGCCGCCCGGATGATGCATGTCACCGGTTGCCAGGGCATTTCGATCGGCCGCGGGGCGTTGGCGAATCCGTGGATCTTCCGCCAGCTGGTGGAATGGGAGACGACCGGCGCGTGGAGTCTGCCGGGGAACTTCGACGACCGGCTGAAGCTGATGCTGCGTCAGCTGGGATACCTTGAGGAGCTGGTCGGATTCGAGCGGGGCCTGGTGATGTTCCGGAAGATGGCGCACTGGTATCTGAAGGCGATGCGGGTTCGGGCGAAGCTGCGGCATCGGGTGCAGACTGCAGCAACGCGGTCGGAGTTCGATGCGGCGATTGCCGCGATTCGAAGCGCCGGGCCCGTGGGCGGTTCGCGGACGGGCGTTCTGCCGGAACTGCATGTGCCGGTTCCCTCGGGGCCTGTGGAGAAGTGGTAATGGCGGTCGCCTGGGGGAACTCGCTGCCGTTTGGGGCGGAGGATGTTGACAACGGGAACGGCTTGCGTACGTGTAGAGAAGAGAGTGTTTTTGCGGTGCCGCCGTATGACCGGCGAGAGTGATGAATGCTGTGTGAAACTCACAATCGGCATTGACGTTGCGTTCAGCGGCGGGTTCTAATGGAGAGCGTCCCGGCTCTGTTCCCCCAAGGGAGGACGCCACGGTGCCTGAGCGGTCGCTGACAAGCCTGACCCTCCGCGAGAAGTTCAACGATGTTGAGCGTCTCGCCCGGGAGCTGATCCAGCATCTCGAGCATGGATACATTCCCAAGGCACACGAATTGCGGAGGACGGCCCGACACGGGTGCGATCCCGAGCATCACGATGAAGTAACGGACGCCACGATCCGAAATCTCGTGGAGCGAGTGCTGGTGAGTGACGATTACACTCGCGAACTCTGCACACGTGCTCAGCGATACCTCGAGGCAGTCGATCACGAAGTGGCGGACATACTGGGCAATACCTGATTGCCCCGGGGCCAAGGCGTAAGGCGCTTTGTGGAGAAGGTTTAGGACTGTGGTAGACGTTCTGCAGGGAGGCAGTCGGTTGAACTGTCGGGACTTCGGGCAAGACTTCGAGACGAGGACGCGCTCGACGAGACTGTGCCGCAGCCGACGGGGCCGCGGTTCTGCCTGCCGGAGAAGCAATCGTGAGCTCCGGATGGGCAATTCTTGCACTGCCGGGATGAACATCCTGAGAAAGCGGGATGATTCCGGAGTTGCGGCAGTGACAACGACCCTTCATGACGTATTCAAAGAGAACCGGCCGTCTGTTGCCGGAAGTCTGATTGCACCTGTCTCGAGACAGATCTGTCTCGCGTAACTGGCCGCTTCGTGATTCAATACGATCTTCATGCCGCGTAATGCAGCGTGGCTGTTCAGAGCGGATTTCGAACCGCAGTTGTTCGAGGGACCGTGGCTGTGCAGTCTGAGGCGACGTGACACTGGAAATCCGCAATTCTTCCGTCTGAACCGTCAATCCGATCCGTGACGACCGACGATCCCCTTACCAGCGTTCCACCGCAGCCGGCAGCTGATCCGCTGTCCGGATCAGGGACGGCGTATGCCTTCGTCCGTCCGCTGCCGACGCGCGATTCGAAGGGTGAGGGGGGCTCCTCGATCCAGGGGATCGGTGGCGAGTCGTCGGGGGCAGACGGTGTGAGCGTGCCGGCCCGCCTGTTTCCGGATGAAGTGCCGGGCGGCGGGGATCTGCCGTCGGACGCGGTCGCGGGCGTGACGATCGGCCACTTTGTGGTCGAGGAACGGATCGGTCGCGGCGGGATGGGGGCGGTGTTCCGCGCCATTGACCGCCGCCTCGATCGCGTCGTCGCTCTCAAGGTGCTTTCGCCAAGGCACTCGCGTGATTCGGCGTCGGTGCTTCGATTTCAGAACGAAGCTCGGGCCGCGGCCCGGCTGGATCACGAGAACATCGCGGGCGTCCACTTCATCGGTGAAGATCACGGCCTGCACTACATTGCGTTCGAGTTCGTACATGGCACGAACATCCGGGATTTCATTCTGCAGAAGGGGCGGCTGACTCCTGCCGAGTCGGTCAACTACACGCTGCAGATCGCGCTCGCGTTGCGTCACACTGATGCTGCGGGGGTGATTCACCGGGACATCAAGCCGTCCAACATCGTGGTGACGCCGTCAGGGCGGGCCAAGCTGGTCGATCTGGGGCTGGCCCGACAGCAGCAGAGCAGCCAGGAGCAGGAGCTGACGGTTGCCGGTACGACGCTGGGCACCTTCGACTACATTGCTCCGGAGCAGGCCCGCGACCCGCGCGACGTCGACATTCGAGCGGATATCTACTCGCTGGGGTGCACGCTGTACCACATGCTGGCGGGCGAGCCCCCCTACCCTCGCGGAACGCTGATCCAGAAGGTGGTGGATCATCATCATGGTGAACCACCGGATCCAGCCGAGCGAAACCCGGCCGTTCCGGCACAGCTGTCCCGCATCGTGCGGACGATGATGGCCAGCAAGCCGGACGACCGGTACGGCACGGTCGATGCGCTTATCGAGGACCTGTCTGCAGTCGCTCATGGAATGGGGCTGCGGCCGGCACATCCGGAAAGCCTGATCTGGGTCGAGCCGATGTCGGTTCGGGTCTCGCAGGGCTGGGAACGAAACGCCATCTGGGTCGCGATGGCGGGTGTGCTCGTCGCGATCGTCTGGGGGCTGAATCACTTCGATCGCTCTCCGTCGCCCGGTGTCGCGTCCGCGTCCGGCAGCAGTGGCGGTCCGGATCCAACCGAAACCGTCGCGGCGTCAGCAGGCGAGGCAAGCAATCTGCCGGAGGAGTTCTCGGCATCGGCCTCGGATGAATTTCCGGTACCGGCACCGACGCGTCCGGTTGTCGAGGAATCACCGGTGCCCCTTCCCCGGGAGAATGGGCCGGAGGATGGGGCGCTTGTCATTGGAGGACCATCGGGGGATGGTGATGCGACGCTCCGCGACCTGCCGCGATCGGATGATCGAGAACCACCGGTGGACACGCGATTTCCGTTTCCGGATCTGTCGATTGGCTCGATGGGTGTTCCGCTGGGATCTCTGCGGCCCACCAATGGTCTGACCGAGTCACGGACGGTTCCGGCGGATGAACCGGCTCCGTTTGTCGTGCTGAAGTTCGAGGATGGTGTCGATCAGGGATTCCGGACCCTTGAAGCGGCCTGTGCGGCGGCACGGGACGGTTCGGTCATCGAACTGGCGTTTGACGGGCCACTGCCGGAGCCGCAGGAACCGATCCGCATCGTCAACAAGCGCCTGACGCTGCGAGCCCAGGAAAACCGGCGACCGGTGATCAGTTTTCGCGGTGGCAGCGGGCTGGCGAGTGACTACGTCACGCGGATGATCACGATCTCGGGTGGTTCGGTCGAGATCTACAACGTGGACCTGCTGGCTCACGTGACTGACGCCGCGGCGGTCATGCTCGCACTCGAACAGTCGAGTACGGTTCTGATGCGGGGCGTGACGGTCACACTGGACAATCCGCAGCAGCGACCGGCCAGCATTATCGAGCTGGTGGACGCAGCGCAGGGTGAGATGGCGGAGATGATGGCGGATCGGGCCGGGCCGATTCCGATCGACGTGCACCTGGAAGCGTCGATGTTTCGAGGGAACGGTCACTTCATCTGGTGTCGCAACATGCTCTCCGCCGAGTTCCGCCTGAATCAGGTCGCCCTGGGGCTGGGTGGGAACTTCTGCTCGATCGCGGAGATGATGGGGCGGCCGGTGGTTGCCGAGCGTGAGCCGTACATTCATGTCTCGCTCGATCATGTGACGGGCCTGTTCCGCAAGGGGCTGCTGAATCTGGATGTCGACGAAGGGGTTCGTCCGCCGGTGTTCGACGTCGAGTCGTACAACAGCATTCTGGCGACGCTGGATCCGGATGAGGCGTTCGTGAGCACGTCCGGCGGTGAAGAGGCCCGCGAGTCGTTCCGCTGGTACGGCGAGAACAACTTCCTTGTCGTCGAGGATGTCTTCTGGAAGAACCGTGCGACGGGCGGGACGGCCGGCGAGATCGAGCTGTTCGACTACGATGCGTGGACGGACTACTGGGGAACCGACGACTGGCGGGTTCCCGATTCCGTCTTCGCGTCGAACGATCGCTGGGACCTGGACGATCTCGCGAACATCGAGCCGTCGGCATTCCTGCTTCGGAATGTCAGCGAGAATCCGGCTGTGCAGTCAGCGAATGACGGGACCGATGCCGGCGTCGACTGGACGTCGAATCGCGTGCCGACGCCGTCGAGGACGATCCGGGAATCGCGCCGATCGGGTGCCGCGCGGCGGTGACGAGCAGCAGCGCGAAACAGCCGCGGCATATGGCGCCGTCAATACTCGATGCGGTCGTGCTTCTTCAGCCATTCGGCGAACGGTGACGTCGCGGCGTCCGTGAGGATCTGGTCGCAGGTGATGTCGAGGGCGTCGGTCCCCTTTCGCAGCACCTCGTGGAACCGGGCATCGTCGAAGCCGGCATCGGCGGCCTGATGCTGTGAGGCGGCGTAGTAGACCGCATCCAGCCGTGCCCAGAGGATCGCGCCCAGGCACATCGGGCAGGGTTCGCAGCTCGAATACAGCGTGCAGCCGGGCAACGTGTGGGTGTTGAGCTGGCTGCAGGCGGAGCGGATGGCGACGATTTCGGCGTGGGCGGTCGGATCGCACGAAGAGGTGACCCGGTTCTCGCCGCGGGCAATCACCGAGCCGTTCCGCACGATGATCGCTCCGAACGGTCCGCCTCCCCGCTGGACGGAGGCGACGGCCAGTTCGATCGCATCGTGGAGAAGCTTTTCGTGTGACGGTGCAGAACCGGTCATGCTGCGGCTCGTCGGGGTTCGGGCAGAGGCTTTCGTCCGGCTGCTACATCGTCTGCGAGTTCGTTCAGGTCGTCCATGATCTGCTGCAGCTGCTCGCGGTAGGGGGCGAGCTGGTCCTTCGACAGTCCCTGCGGGACGCGGAACGGTTCTCCGCCGAAGACGTAGACGGTGGAGAACGGTTTGGGGACGACCATGTCGGTCCATTTGCCCTGCGGTCGCCAGACGCTGGTGCCGGAGAACGCGACGGGGATGATGGCCCGTCCGGTCTGGGAGGCAAGGTAGATGATGCCGTTCTTGACCTGGTGGCGTGGTCCCCGTGGTCCGTCGGTAGTGATGGCGACGTGCCAGTCTTCGATGGCGGACAGCATCTGTTTGAGGGCGGCCGCTCCGCCGCGATGGCTGGAGCCGCGGATCGCCTTGATGTTGAGCACGTCCATGGCCTCGGCGACGTACTCACCGTCGGCGTGATGGCTGACGAGACCGGAGGTACAGGGGTGCTCTCCGCAAAAGATCATGCCGAGGATCGCGTCGTGCCATCCGCAGTAGAGATACCGCTCCTTGCCGGGTGGTGAGAAGGGGCTGATCCCCGGGACCGCTTCGACCACATGAATCCGCAGCGTGCGAAACAGCAGACGGTTGGTCAGGGCCACAAAGTGTGCCAGCAGGCGGATAATACGTCGATTCCGGATCTTCACCGAACACCCTCTCCGTGGGTCACGTTGTCGTCCTTTCTTGCCGGAGACTCGGCTGGGCCGCGAAATCTTACCGCGAACGGTCCAGACCACCTAGACCAAACGGAACCGGGATGAGTGCGGTCGGCGGCGGGTTCGATTCGGGGATTCAGATTTCGGGATTGAGGATCCGGCGGGCCCAGAGGTAGGCCACGATGTTGAGGAGGATGGCGATGGCCAGGATGATCTGCCCGGGGATCTGCGTGAACAGGCGTTCGGTCGCCTGGGGATCGACGAACAGGTAGTACATCAGCAGGATGATCGCGGGGGCCATCGCCATGTACAGGGCCGAGGTGCGGGCCTGTGCCGTCTCGGATCGGATCTTCCGTTCCAGCCGCTGCAGTTCGCGAACGGAGTGTGCGATCCGCTCGACGGTTTCGTTCAGCCGTCCTCCGCTCTGCCGGCTCGCCTGCATGGCCGCGGCAAACAGGGCGAAGTTCTCGCTGCGGAGACGTTCCTTGGCTTCTTTCAGGCAGGTCTCCATCGTCTTGCCCATCTGGTACTCGCCGTAAATCTGCTGGAACTCCTGGCAGATGGGAGCCGGGCACTGCCGGGAGAGAATCTCCATCGCCTGTGCCAGGGACAGACCGGCCTTGATGGCGCTGGAGAGGGAGACCATGGCGTCGGCGAGCTGGTCTTCGATCTTCTCGCGACGCTGTTCGGCCAGGCGGCGGAGGATGTACCAGGGGAGGCAGAACAGCACAATCGCCACGAGGACGCCCAGGATGGGGAGTCCGACCACGGTCCACATGACGGCCGAGACACCGATCACCGCGGCCAGCCAGCAGACGAGATAGGCCCGCAGGTTGGTGGCGCGGATTCTCAGTCGGCGGAGCTTGTCGTGGAAGTCCCGCTCGATGTAGAGGAACGTTCCGACCAGTTGTGACTGTCCGGACCAGACGGCCAGGCCGAGTGCTGCACCGATCAGTGCCGTTCCCAGAATGGCAAGTTCGATCATGGGCGTATTCTAGCGTGCGAACGGACCTCAGCCGAGTCGTCGAGGGGGGGCGTGAGCGGCGGCGGGGTGGTCGATCGGGGCGGCGACTTCGGGCTGAGCCGGTTCCGGTTGCTGCGGGACAACGGGTTGAGCAAACGACTCACGTTGCCGACGCGCAGCCGGGGCGTCCGTTGCAGCGGGTTCGGTCACATTCAGCAGTTGTCGGGCCCCGGCACGTCGCTCAACGAGAAGGACGTACGCAGCCCACAGCCCGACAGCGGCGGCGGCATGCAGCCCCCCGAGAAGTGGGATGAGAAACCGGCCACTGACGGACCACGTGAGGCTGACCGCGAGCGTCTGGGCGACCAGGAGGGCCGCGATGACCTGCCCTTCCGGCCGGGAGAACAGGACGGCGAGCCCCAGCAGGGCGAACATCAGGATCGCCAGTTCGCCGGGGCCGTGCGGGCGGAACTCCTGCAGGACTCTGAGCGGGATGAGAAGGATGGTCTTGAAGGGATGGGTGGCCATCCACTCCCGGGCCCGGGCTCCGCTGAACTCGGCCCGCTGTTTCGCTGCTGCGAGGGGATCGTCGGAGGGCAGGTCGAGGCTGTCGAAGAAGCCGGTCTGGTCGAGATTGAACCACATGCCGGCCCGTCGGAACGCCTCGTCACTGTACGCGGCGGAGAGCTGCTCGCGTCCCTGGGTGCCGAGCGGCATCAGCGCGTCGAGCACCAGACAGTTTCTGATCCACCACGGACCGCACAGGATCAGGGTTGAGGCGATCATCACGGCGGCGGCCTGGTGGACCTTCGGGTTGCGGCGTCGTTCCCGACTCGCGTAGATCAGCAGCAGAAGGACCGGTCCCCAGAGAACGAACATCGTGCGGGTCAGGATCGCCAGCCCCCAGACGATGCCGCACAGCAGGCCCTTCAGGGCGGACGGCTGACGCAACAGGGCGACCAGTGCGAGGATGAGCAGCGTGACGCAGAGACAGGCGAGGCTTTCGGTCAGGACTTCGCGGGTGCTCCAGCGGGTCCGCCAGTCGACGATGACGAATCCGAATGCTGCCAGCAGGGCCGGGACCGGTCCGGCGGATCGGCAGGCGAGCGAGGCGGCCAGACCCGCGACGATGCCCATCAGCAGTCCCTGGGTGATGCGGATGCTCCAGAACTGCCGGCCGAACGCCTGGTACTGACCCGCGAGCAGTGCCGGGTACAGAGGCGGGCGATCGGTTGCGGGGTGAGCGACCGGGGGCAGGCTGCCGGGAAAGACCGTCTGAGTGTCGTGATCGAGATAGGGGCGGCGGAATTCGTCGTCGGCGAAGTTCCGGAGGAATCCCCTGCCCTGGCTGAGTTCCCAGGCGATCGAGTCGTAGTCGGGACTGTCGCCGGTGACGGCGGGCGGGCTGGAGAGAGAGTGACGCCAGGCCATGTGCGTGATATAGAACGCGGCCGCGACCAGCATCACGCCGGCGGCCAGCCAGCGGTGCAGTCCGGGTTTCCAGAGTCGTGTGTTGATCTGGCTCAATTGCATGGCGCAGCAGCGTCCAGGTGGTGCGGTTCCGGTCGGCCGTGCGTCGATGATGCCCTGTCAGTGTGGACCTGCGGTGGGCGCGTCGCGGTCCGGCATCATCGCAGTGAGGAGTCCTCCCTCTGTCGGTCGTCAGGCCCGGCGGTTCCGGTGGATTTTCCGTACAGGAATTCGAGCTGAAGCAACTGGCGATCGATGAGCGAATTGATGAAGGTCGGCAGGTAGCCGGTGGGCGTCAGCGTTTCGCCATTGCGGTAATTGAAAATGTCGTGAATGACCAGTTCCTTGCGGTCGGGGTCGTAGCCGGCGACTTCGGAAATCTGGGTGATGACGCGGCGGCCGTGCGACTCGCGGGAGATCTGGACGATGACGTCGAGTGCGGAGGCGATCTGCCGGTGAATCGAGGCGACCGGCAGGTCGACGGCCATCAGGACGAGGACTTCGAGACGTTTGATGACTTCTTCGGAGCTGTTGGCGTGGACGGTGGTCATCGAGCCGTCGTGACCGGTATTCATCGCCTGGAGCATGTCGAGTGCTTCGCCGGAGCGGCACTCGCCGACGAGGATGCGGTCGGGCCGCATGCGGAGGGCATTCTTGACCAGGTCGCGGATGGTGTATTCGCCGGCCCCTTCGACGTTGGCCGGTTTGGTTTCGAGCGTGACGACGTGGTCCTGGTGCAGCTGGAGTTCCTGCGTGTCCTCGATGGTGACGATGCGTTCGCGGTGCGGGATGAAGCTGGAGAGGATATTGAGCAGTGTCGTCTTACCGGTCCCTGTGCCGCCGCTGACGAGGACATTGCGGCGGTCGACGACACAGGCGCGCAGGAACATTGCGGCCGCCTGGGTGACGGTTCCCATTTCGATGAGGTCGTCGACGGTGAACCGGTAGGCGGGGAACTTACGGATCGTCACGCACGGACCGCGGACGGCCAGGGGCGGGATGATGGCGTTGACGCGGCTGCCGTCCGGCAGGCGGGCATCGACGAGCGGCTGGCTCTTGTCGATCCGCCGCCCGACCTGGGCGACGATGCGTTCGATGATGGACTCGGTGACCTTGTCGGAGATGAAGCGGCGACCGGAGAGTTCGACAACGCCGTCGCGTTCGACGTAGATCTGGTCCCGCCGGACGACCATGATTTCGGTAATCGTGGGGGCACGGAGCAGGTCCTGGAGCGGACCGAATCCGAAGACCGTGTCCTTGAGTTCCTTCTTGAGGGTACGGAGGACGAGGTACTTGCGGAGTTCGCGGTGCAGGTGCGGACGGATGAGCGGGAAGACGTCTCCGAAGTGGGCTTCGGTGCGGCGGATGCGGGCGCTCAGGTCGGGCTGACTGTCGAGTTTGAGCCGTTCGCGGGTGAAGAGCAGCAGGTTCTGGAGTTCGGTTTCGCGTTCGGGGACGAGGGTGGCCGGGACATCGAACTCGTTCCAGGTGAGCCGATTGGAGCGGAACCGTTCGTCGTCGCTTTCGAGAATGAGCTGGTTGATGACGTAGTCGCGGAGCGTCAGCCCGATGATTTCTTCGAGCAGCGGGTCGTTGTCTTCGGCGAAGAGGCTGAGTTCGCGGCAGACGTCTTCGATGTGTTTTTCGAGCAGCAGGATGCTGTCGGAGTTGCCCAGCTGGTTCGACTCGAGTTCGTAGAGGTCGAAGCGTTCGAGCAGTTTCTGGTGCACGCGGGTCTCGAGATCGGACATCAGCGTGCGGAGGTGGGCTTCCATCTCCTGGCGGGAGATGCGTGCGGCCTGTTCGGCCTCGAAGGTGATTGTGTAGGGCCAGATGCGGACGGTCTCTCCGGGGGCGAGTTCCCGGGACTGCCCGCCGAAGACTTCCTCGTCGCCGATCATGCAGCTGTTGATGCCGACGTTCTCGAGCAGCAATGTGCCGTTGGAACGCGTGACGACAGCCTGCTGTTTGGAAACGAGCGGACTGTTGAGCACCAGCGAGTTTTCGCCGTCGCGGCCGATGGTGATGCGATCGGCGTCGGTCTCCATGACCGAGCGGCGACCTTCGTGCACCTTGTTGTACCAGATCTTCATGACGCTACCCGGAGGGACGGCTGCAGGTGGGGGGCTACTGGGGACTGTATCGGGAGGAATGCAGCTGCACCCGTGCTCCCTGGTTGCCGGCGCGGCGCAGAGCTTCGAACAGGTGGGCCGCTTTCGGTTCGAGCTGGCCGTTCTCCAGCCGGACGACGATCGTCATTGTACTCTCGGAGGTGGATCGGCGGCGATTGGCTTCCTGGACGTTGGGGGGCTCGCGGCGGTTGCCGAGCGCCAGCACGCGGAACGGTCCGATCAGCTCGGTGCCGGTCGAAGGGGACGCCGGTCCCCCGCTGGTGCCGGCGGGCGTCGGTCCAGCGGTCCTTGGCACTTCGAAGGAGACGAGGTCGCCGGGGTTGATCTGCTGGGGGACGACGGAGCGGGAGTCGATGGGAACCCAGCGGGCGACTTCGTTGGCCTGGAGGGTGTCGGCGAGATCCTGGACGGCGGGGGTGACGAGGTCGGATTCGAGGATGATCTCTCCGCCGGCGAAGGGGCGGTTGGCCCGCTCTCCGATGACGGCTTCCTTGGCGGACCAGAGTGGTGCGATGCGGTCGAGGTTGCCGACGCCGCTGCGGGGAATGTCGACCCGCATGAGGTGGGAGTCCTTGAAGGCATCGCCGACTTCGAGCTGCACGTTCGAGCGGACCGCGATGAAGGAGACGGTTTCCTGCTGTCGGGCGAGTCGTTCGAGGTACAGCCAGTTGCAGACCGCGCCGACGATTCCGAGCGCGGTTGCCAGTGCCAGCCCAAGGCCGCCTTTCATTGTGTCTCTTTCCGTTTGATGTCGGGTTGACCGACGTTCGTCGTGATTGCCGTGTCGTGCGGACGCAGGATCACTCGTGTGGAGGAAGGATCTGCAGGACTCCGACCCAGTTGCCGTCCTGCTGTCGGGCGAGCTGAATGTCGGCCCGGGTCCGTCCGGTCTCATCGCGTTGACTGTACGTGGCCGACCAGCCGCCGTGACCACTCTGCGACCACGGACGCAGCGGTTGCCATCGCTGCTGGAGGAACTGCCGGTCCAGTTCGCGGACCCACCGTCTGCCGGGGCCCGGTCCCCGAAAACAGAGCAGCCGGCCACCGTCGTGTCCGGTGATGTCGAGCGTTCGCTCACCATCGGGCGGCAACGGGATGGGACCGTGCGAAACCGTGTCGGCTCCTGTCGAGTCCGTCGGCTGCAGCGTCAACAGGGACCATGATGCCTCGTCGACCGGCAGGGCAATGCCCCACGATAGTACACGGGACGGGGCTGCGTCAGTCGACACGGTATTTTGTCTGCCGGCGTTTTCTGGAGAGCCGGTGACGATGATCATCGGGAGCAGGCCGTCGATCTTGTGGCGCTGCCGGCCGTCAGGAAGGACTTCATCAGGTTCCCGGGGGGCGAGCAGTTCGAGGAGACGCTGTTCCTCTGCGGGGGCTTCACGGGCGTCATCCGCGAGAGCGGCCCGGGCGGAGCCGGAGGCTGCCTGGCAGTTGCCGGCCAGTTGTGCGAGGGCTTCGTCGCGACTGCCGTGGACGATCTGCTGATGCAGTGACTGCCGCATCGAGCCGAACTGCAGAATCGTACCGGCAGCCGGGTCCCAGCCGGTGGAATGAGCGGGAGTTACGACGGGTGGTGTGTCGGCTCGCCAGGCTTCGCTGACGTAGCTGGCGACGGTGAGGCATCCGATCGTCACGATGCCGATGCCCAGCAGGTCGGTTGTGCGGCGACGGATCGTCCGGGCCACGCCTGTCAGATCGGTGGGGGGCGTCCCGGCTCTGGTCTCGGATGTGGTGGGGAGATCGGACGTCACGGAAGGTTGCTGATGAATTCGCTGAGGTTGTCGATCTTCGCCTGCAGGTCCGCGCGGAGCTGGTCGGCATTGGGGGGTGGCGGATCCATCGCGTCGAGTGCGGCAAGCTGCTCCCGGTACATGCGGAGGAACATTTGTGCGAGCTGCTGGGGGACGGCCTCAATCCGGTCGATCAGGGCGTCGGTGCGACTCTGCAGATCGAAGTCGCAGCCGAGAGAAACCGGCGGGTAGACGCTGAGCCAGTCGTAGCGGTCCTGACTGTACGGTGTGTACGGATCGCCGTGCCAGGTGCGGAGTTCCTCGTCGCGGTCCAGGACGAAGAGGGGCTCGCGGTGTGGATTGCGTCCCGGGTCGGTGAGGGCGGCGGCGGCATCGAGCATGCTCGCAGCCGCGTCGGGCGCGTAACGGTCGAGCGAGTAGGCGTAGGTGACCGGGATGCGCCGGGCGTTGTTGTCGAAACCCATCTGGTTGTGTTGCCACTGGTTGCCGGCGAAGATCTGCGTGTCGCGCACGAAGTTGTTACGGCGTCCCAGGCGTGGCCAGAGCGGGAGTTCGTGATTGATCGACGCGGTGCCGGTCCGCAGCCCGTCGGTGATGTCGAGTGTCGGCAGGATGACTTCGAGGATCGATCCGGTCAGCGGGGCTGTGACCACGGGGCCGCGAACGACGACGTAGTCGGCATACGGATCGCTGGCGAGTGGGCTGGGGGAGGTCGAGTCCCAGCCCAGCTGCGCGGAGGGCGGGAAGTAGTTGAACGGTTTGGCATCGTTCGCGCCGGAACGCGGCCACATGGCCCGAAAGACTGCCTGACGGGAGTTGGCGTCGGTGCGGATCTTCCACGCGCCGGCGGTGCCGATGATGATCATCAGGGCCATCAGCATCAGCAACAGCGGCAGACTGAGGACGAGCTCGAGCGGAGCGAGTCCGGCCCGTTTCTGTCGTGTCTGATGTTGTGGGTGTGTGTGGCGCTGCATACTGCGGATGTCCGGTCCGATGCGGCTTCAAACGGTTGCGAATCAGTGGGTGTTGATGGCGTTGAGGTCCCGCATCTCCATCAGGCCCAGATCGGGGTGGCGGAAGCCGTTGAGCTGTCCGCCCGGTGGAGACTGCAGGATCAGGGGGATTCCTTCGGAGGTGGCGGGGACCACCTTGACCATCCAGTTCTGGTTGAACGTGTCCCAGCGCTGCGACCAGTTGTCGATGCGGGCATGCCAGCCGAGGATGTTGCCGGACTGGCTGTCCTCGCCGTAGGAGGGTGCGATCCAGGGACAGCAGAGGAAACGGGGGCGCGGAATGAATAGCCGGATCTCGGCGAATGTCTGCGCGTCGTTGGCCTCGTTGAGCGGATTGAAGTACATGCCCGGGCCGGTCGTGTCGACATGCTGGCGGTACACGACGCTGACGAACGTGAAGCCTGAGTCGATGTTTTCGTTCGTCCAGGCATCCGCGAGATCGCGGATCATCATCGGCACGTTCGTGTTGGGGTACTCCTCGTTGAGGAGCCGGTCGAGATGGGCGCAGGCGGCGGTCCAGAACAGGCGGGCGAACTGGGACATGCGGGCTTCTTCGTCGGCAAAGTCGAGTCCACGTGTCGGGTCGCGGTCGCGGATCCAGCGGCGAAGGTTGTCGCGGGCGATCTGTGCGCGCCGCTCCTGGGCCTGTCCGAGGTACGCCGCTCCGTCGGGAACGCCGTAGTAGTCGGACTGGTAGGGATCGGGGTCGACGACCGGGAGGGTGCGGACCATCGGGGAGAATTCGTCGGTCACGCCGACCGGGAGTGCCGTGGTCCGCCAGAGAACGCCGAACTGTGGTCCGCGGGGGCCGGCGAGCGTCTGGGGGGAATCGCGCAGCTGGGACGGGACACTGTCCAGGTCTTCCTGCCGCACGCCATGCCGCAGGGCAATCTCGTTGGTGACTTCACTGGCGAGCGTCGGGATGGTGGCCAGGAGTGCCCGCTGGAAGTTGGGGATGAGATGGTCGCCTGCGGTCGGATTGACGGTCTCGGGCGTGCCGAGGATGTACTCGAAGACCGGGAGTGCATACTGTGCGGCGCCGGCGGCCATCTCGCTCCAGTTGGTGACGAAGGTCTGTTCCAGCGGCACCTTGCCGGGGATCGCTGCGGCGAGCGGGGCCATACGGTCGAAGGGCGATCCGGGATAGCGGGCCGCGAGCGAGAAGTCGGAGGCCATATCCTGCCAGGCCTGGAGGATCTGCGGGACCTGACGCTCGGCATTGCGGTCGCGAGCTTCGCGGAGGAACGCCGTGACGGCGAAGACATCGGCTTCGAGGTGGTTGGTGAAGGCGATGGCATTCATCCCGCGGGCGAGGATGACGCCGCCCGAGTAGCCGGCTGCGTCGGCGGCATTCTGCATCTTGATCTTGTCGTCGAGCTGTCGGGCGACATTGATCAGCAGGATGAGCAGCATCGTGAACATCAGCGCGCAGAAGACGGTGAGGATACTGATCGTTCCCCGTTCGTCTGTATGGACCTTCCGCAATCGGGTGGTGACCCGATGCAGGAGGTGGCGGATGATGCGTTGATGTCGCGGTGTCATGGGGATGTCGCCGGGCCGTCGTCTGCTGTCAGGTGGATGTTCAAAGCGGTGTTGTCGTTACCAGTCTTCGTGCAGGTACGGTTTGACGGACTGAATGCCCTCGATCGTCATGGTGGCCGAAGCCCGCAACTGCGTGGAATAGAATCCGTCCCGGGTGGTGATCCGCGGGCTGACGCGGTCTTCGCGTCCGTCGGCACGATTGAGCAGTCGGGCGACGAGGAAGCCGCCTGCACCGGGCAGCAGTGCGAAGTCGTGGGTGACGGTGATGGTGACCGGATCTTCCCAGCCGACTTCGTTCGGGTAGTAGGCGTATTGTGGCTGCCAGCCCCAGTCGTGTCCCTGCGGGTTGTACGTGGGGCTGGTCTCGGAGTTCTTGTCCTCGAAGTAGAGGGTCACGCGAGTGTTCTGCAGGCTGTAGGCGATTTTGTTGTCGATCCGCTGACCGATGCGGCTGTTTGATGTCGACGAGGGGGCCAGGCGGGCGTAGACCTCCCGCATGATGTCATTGGCGCGGACGGAATCGAGGACGCTGCGGTCGACCGATGCGATCGTCCGTGAGGGGGCGATGGGCGCGCAGGCGAGGACGGCGGCGGTGAAGATCTTCTCGAGTTTCGCGCTGCCGGAGCCGCTGACGTCCTGCAGTCCGAACGTGGTGGGGACGCCCGGTGCGAATCCAGCAGGGAGTTTGTTCTGGCTGTCGTCCTCGGCGAACTCGTCGGCGTCGACGTCGAGAATCATGAAGTCGCGATCGTCGACGAGAGCGGGTATCCAGACGGAGGCGGCGCGGGCGGAGGCATAGGCGGCATAGTTCACCACCATGATGCCGATCATCAGCTGGCTGACCTGCACGATGAACATGACGATCATCAGGAACAGCGGCAGGGCGAGGACGAACGCGAGGCTCTGGACGCCGCCGTCCTGGCAGGAATGCAGGCTTCTGAGTCGGGGGAGGTTGAGCCGGGCACCGCTGAGGCGAACCACGAGCAGGGCGATCAGAAAGGCGATCGCGAGGGCCGCCAGGCAGGGGAAGCAGGCGTGGACAACCGCCCGATGCATTCGGCTGACTCCCGGACGAGATGATCTTCCGAAGCGAACCCGGCCGTCGCGACCGGGGCACTGCATATCAATCTTACTGGAACAGGCGTCCCCGCACGACGATCATTGCGGCGAGAGCCGCCGGGGCGAGGAACAGCCAGCGCTGGAGGGGCTCGCGGTCTTCGTCGCGTACGGGGACTTTTCCTCCGGCGCGGATGACGTATCCGGTGTACTCCCAGAGTTTGCGGAGGAAGGTCGTGAAACCGATCTGACAGATGATCATGGCCAGTCCCACGATGAATGCGAGTGTGAAGGTCCAGAGCATTGCTTCGACGCCATCCTGCAGGCCGAGTCCGGCCCCCATCATGGCGATCAGCTTGACGTCGCCGCCTCCCATGTTGAACAGGACGAAGCAGAGAAGCATGATCAGGCCGCAGGTGACGAAGCCGACGACGCTGTCTTCGAAGCCGGGCCAGCCATGTTCCCAGGTTTGTGCGGCGCACCCGGCGAGGATGCCGGGATACGTCGTCCAGTTATAGATCTTGTGCCGACGCGCGTCGGTGATCGACGCGATCGTCAGCGGGATCAGCATCACCAGAGTCGTCAGCGTCACGTTGGAGTCGGTCGCAGGGGCGTCATCGTGACCTGGGAGCCGCCGGCGGTGCGGTTGCTCCGTGGTGGCGACGGCTAGTTGTTGTCGATGACCGAATCGCTCTGCTCTTCGAGCTGGTCCATGCCTTCGTTGAAGTAGTCGCGGATGCGGGGCCAGCCCCAGCGGAGCAGGAAGATCAGGATCGGGATCGCAATGGCCCCGATGATGAGGATGGTTTCGAGGCTGACGGCTCCGTCCTCGTTGCGGTGGACCCGTTCGATCAGCCGTCGCAGCGGCGATTTGCGCGTCATCTTCTCTTCCCCGACTGTCTGCCCGCTCCGGGTCGGGCCGGCTACATGAACGGCCACGCGATGAGCGTGCACGTCATTTCGAATACGAGTTGCATGATGCGGCGACTCATCGGCAGGACGATGGCCAGCAGCGGCAGCACGACGCCGAGTGCCAGAACATAGTCCAGCACGGCAGCTCCCGTGCGTCCCGCCGCCGTCCGGCAGGCCGGAGCCGACGGACGCGGTCGATGAACCCGGATGGTCCGCTGCATGCTTACATCGTCCCGTGCCCGCACTCAACGGGATTCCCCTGTCGATTCAACCGCATTGCGACGACAAAGTGTCGACCGAATCTGCCGTCGCGGACGAGTTTCGGCGTTTTCTCCAGCCTAGCGTCTCCCGTTGAGGAGGGCCACAGCTTCTGCTGAGAACGATTTCCGCTCTGCGCCGAGAACGGACCGACCGACACTCAAGGCATCGGCCGGTCCGGCATGTGGGCATGGCAGAAATTTCCGTTCCCTGCAGGGGGCTGCCGGGAGCGGTCGCGGTGCGGACTACGACGCGTTGTCGGAAGTCTCTTCCGCGGAAGGAGTTTCCTCCGCGCTGTCTTCGGTGGACGGCGCTTCGGGGTCGGGAGACGACTCCGGAGCCGGCTTCTCGTCGCTGTCGGAGGAGCTTTCCGGAGCGGCCGGTTCTTCCGGTTCCGCGGGCTTGTCGGCCTCGGCGGGCTTGTCGGTCTCTGGTTTGGCCGGCTCTGGCTTCTCAGAGGCGGGCTTGTCCGCAGCCGGCTTCTCACTCTCGGGTTTGGCCTCAGCAGCCGGCTTGTCGGCCTTCGGTTTCTCAGCCGGGGCCGATTCGGTCGATTCTGCTGCGGCGTCGGCCTCGTCGGTGGAGAGCGCGACGCTGGCGGCCTGGAGGATGGAGCGGGTGGCATCGTCCTGCAGGAAGGCGATGAGTCGCAGGTGGTCGAGTGCGAGCGGCTGGCTGGGGAACTGGCGGGCCATCCGCTGTTCGAGCTGCTTGACCCCTTCCTCGAGTGAGGCGCGGAGATCGTCGAGGAGAATCGCATCCGAGTACTTCAGGGCGCCGTCGGCCGGGGCGATGCCGGCGACTCCGCCGGGCATTGAGCGAACGAGCATGTCGTGGACGCGAATACCGTTGGGGGCCGGATAGATCACCTGATCTTCGACCAGCACGAACCGGAGACGGGCGGTCTCGGGGAATTCGTCGAGTCCGGTGACTTCGGCGTCGAAGCGAATCTGGTTGCCGTCGACGACTTTGGCATTCAGTGAGATGCCGATGTTCGTGGACTGTTCGAGTTCGCGTTGGACGATGCCCCGGATGGCGGCGTAGGCTTCGGGCGCGTTGATCACCGGGCCGTACATCGGGATCGCACCGGTCGGAAGGACGGTGCCGTTGATCGCCAGCGTCGGCGTTCCCTCGCCGTTGTAGTAGGCGAAGCGGGCTTCGGAGTCGGCGTTGGTGAGCGGGTCGGCGGCGGGGATGTTCTGGTGATACCGGACGACCAGCAGCCGCGAGGCGGGATAGGTGACTTCGAGGCCGCCGGTGGCGATGTCGGCAGCGACGCAGGGCGGGCAGGAGCCTCCGGTGAAGAGTTCACAGACGGCGACGCGCTGGCCGGGGGTGGGAACCGTGCTTTCTGTTTCCTCGGCGAAGTCGAGGACGGTGTCCTGGTAGACATCGGTCAGGAAGTCTTCGAGTTCGGCGGGATCTTTTTTCTGCTCTTCCCAGAGCCGCTTCACAGGGGCGCGATTGCCTCCCATGCCGGGGAGGACGGCCAGTTCTGCATAGTACCGGAGGGCGGTGTCGGCATCGCCGTTGGTCTCGGCCGCCCAGGCCAGACCTTCGAGGATGGTGGTGTCAAACGGGGCCTGTTCGGCGAACTCGGTGAGGATTTCGCGCGCCTGCTTGTAGTGCTCGTCCGACTTGCTGCCGGCCAGAGCCATGCCGCGGGCCAGGCGAACCCGCTGCTTCTCTCCTTCGGACGTCGATTCGTTTTCTTCGACGGCCTTCTCGGCCCGTTCGACGTAAGGGAGGACGATGTCGGTGGGGTAGCGGGCACTCGCGAGGGCACCGGCGGACTGAATGAGGGCCCGCTGGGTCAGGCAGGGGCCCCACTGTGCGGCACGTTCCAGATACTCGTCGGCGATGGCGGTGGCCGCATCGGCGTCGAGGCCCTGGTCGTCCAGCATGCTGAGCACCTGCTGGTAGATCAGAAAGATGAACGGGCTGCGTGCGTTCTCGGTGGCCAGAGCGCGGAGTTGTTCAATGATGTCGTCGCTCTGACGCATTTCCCGCATCTCGCGCAGGCCCATCGCCTGTCGAGGTTCGCGGTAGTCGGCCAGGGAGTCCTTGTCGGTGGCTTCGAGGTACGACGGGATGCAGATTCCTACGCCGCTTTGGGCTTCGCCGAGCACGACCCCTTCGTCGAGGCGGCCGGTGAACTCGATCTCCTGGACCGCGGGGCCACCGGCGTTCTGTGGCGGCTGCAGGGCGAGTTTGATGGTGTCGCCTTCGACGGAACCGGAGGCGAGAGTGAAGTTTTCCATCATCGGCGAGGTGCCGAGCAGTTTGACCTGCTCTCCTTCGGCACCATCGGGAGTGACGTCGAGCAGCAGGCCGGGATACTCGTTGACCACGTCGGTCAGGACGAAGATCCAGCGGCCGGCAAGCGAGGTTCGCTTCGGACGCTTTGCGTCGTCGTCCGCATCGGCACCGCCGAGCGAGGAACCTGTGGCGGAGGCGTCGCCGGCACCATCGCCGGTCGCAGCCGCACCCGGTTCACCGGAGTCGGCGACATCGCCGGTACCACCCCCACCGGAGCAGCCGGCGATGGTCACGCTGCCCATCAGCAGGACAGCAAAGAAGAGTTTCCTGAATAACATGGGTGTCCCCAGGGTCAGTATCGGGAAGATGAAAATGTTCAGGAGGCGCAAGGCGACTCATTGAAGTGTATCCGTCCCGATTTGCGGCGGCGAGTGCTGCAACCGCGGCTTCCGGGAACTCCCCACAAGTGTCTGCGGAGAAATGCGTTCAGTCGGCCTGGTCTTTCGCGGGCGGGGGCGGTGAGAAGTCGAACCTGACAATCGTCCGGCTCATGCGCAGCTCGACCCAGCCACTCGTCTCGTCCCGCTCGATCATGAAGTAGAGCTGCGGCATTGTTCCCATCGTTTCCCAGACAAGTTTGCCGGTCTGCTTGTCGAAGCATTGCAGCCGGCCGGTCGGGGCCCCGGAGCGTTCGTCGCCGTGGAGATTGAGACTGTCGTTGGAGATCAGCAGGGGGACGTCGCGCGGCTGATCGAGTGGAAGGACGAGATTCTCGAGCTGTTTCGTCCACTGGTGGGTGGCGGTGCGACGGTCGAAGGCGTGGAGAAAGCCGTTGACGGTCGGCCGTCGAAAGCCGCGCTGGATCTGCGCCGCCGTGAGCAGCCTGCGGTCTTCCACGAGTGCCGAGGCCATCACGTAGAAGCGGTCGGCATCATGCAGCGTGAAGATGTTGTCGAGCTCTTTCGCGAGTTCGAGCCTGGTGGAGGCCCGGACCTCGCCGGATGGCAGGTCGATGAGGTCGGTTTCGCCGGATTGCTCGAGAACGCCGAACCACTGCGAATCGATCAGGAACGGAATTGCATCGACCGGGTCGGTTCGTGTCCAGATGGGGCGGCCGGTCACCAGGTCGTGCAGCGTGAGAGTCAGTTCGGTCACGCCGGGCGGGAGCGTTCCGGTCTCGGAGGGGGGCGGCGACTGAACGAGAACGCGACCGCGGTCGGCGAAGAGAATGCCCTTCGGGTCGGCAGCCCATTGGCGTTCTTCGAGGAGAGTGCCGTCGAGGGCACGCAGCACCTGCATCCTGCCGCTGGATGTGTCGAGGAGCACGACGTGTTCTTCGTCGCCGAAGCAGCGGACGCTGGCGGGAACGTCGAACTGTCGCCAGAGGACCTTTCCGGACCAGGTGGCCCGCACGACGAGGTGTCCCTGGTGCCGGTGACAGAGATATCCATAACGGACCGGGCCGACGTCGCCGAGTTTGCGACCGAAGGGATCGACGCGTTCCGTGGATGGGGCGCGGACTCCAACCAGCCGGGGTCGGTGTACTGCTGCGTACGTATGAAGCAGCAGGGAACCTTCGTTGCGGGTGTCGATCGATTGGCCGGGCTCCGGCCAGACGATGCGGGCATACGGTTCGCCATTGGCGTCGAACGGGGCGATGCCGAACAGCTCGCTGCCGACCTGCAGCACGAGCAGATGTCCGCGTGCCCAGCCACGGCGGAGTTCCGGATCGGCCCGCCAGGGCTGGTTGGATCGGGGGAGGTCGACGGCCCAGGGGCGGCGGAATCCTGCTCCGGAGAACCGGACCACCTGCCCCATGCGGTCGACCGAGACGTTGAGGCGGTCCAGCGGGTGGCCGAGGTCTCCCTTGACGTCGACGGGAACGAAGTAGACGTTGCCGGCAGGCCAGTTCCGTTCGGAGATGCGCGGCGGATGGACCGGCCAGGGATCGGGTGCTTTCAGGGCATTCTGCAGCGCGGGGGCGGCCCCGTCTTCGAGAAACTGTGAAGCGGTCTGGCCGGCAAAGAGGGGCATTTCGGGGAACAGCCGGCCGAGCCGACGGTACGACTCGGCAGCCTGGGACCAGTCGTTGCGTTCGCCATAGAAGGCCGCGACGCTTTTGAGTGTCTGTCCGGCGAGCGGGCTGGCCTTGAGTTCGGCCTGTCCGAGCAGTGTCAGCTCCGACAGGGCAAAGTCCTCGATGCCGGTCCAGCGGGGTTCGAGGTCGAGCAGCATCTGCTGCCCGGCACTTTGAGAGACAAATGCCTGGGCGATCGTGCGGGCCAGTGTCCAGGGTTCTTTTTGTCGAACGGCCTCCAGACGGGACTGCAGCTGTCGATCGAACTGTTCGGGATTTGTGTCCGGACTCAGGTTCAGCAGTTGTCCCGCGACGTATCGGTCGAGCCGGGTCAGCGTGCGCTGCTGGGCATCCCGGACGTACCAGGACTCGGCGCGTGGTTGCAAGAGCAGCCGACCGTCTCCGGACCGCCCGGTCGCTTCGAACATCGGCAAGGGGACTGATTCCTGCCGGAGCAGGCGAAAACCGGTCTCGAAAGCTTCCACCACGGCGTGACGATCGACTGCATCGTCAAACCGTGCGAGTTCGCTCTGAAGAAGCTCCTCACCCGAGTTGGCCAGTTCGCGCCAGCGGTTGATCCATTGTGGGCGGTGGTCGGAATCAAAGCGGACAGCCGACTTCAGCGCGGCGAGGAGAACGGCCCGGTCGGGTTGTCCCTCGTTCGTTTGTGCCTCGGCCAGTTCGATGGCGTCTGCAAAGAGCCCGGCTTCGAGGAGGTCGGCAACGCGGGCTGCTTCGGCCTGAGTGGCGTCAGGGGCGGTTGCGAGCCGGTCGGCGACCGGAACATGTCCGGTGATGCCTTCGACCTTCTGGAGCATCCATCGACCGTCGACAGTCAGGAGTGAACCGGCGGACTCGACCGGGTGGGCGGAGAGCTTCTGGTCGCTGAAGACGCGGGAAGGTGGAATGCGGGGGGAGGTCGAGGTGATCTGTCCGTCGCTCAGGCGGACGGCACTGACGCGTCCGTCGGCAACCGGGATGACGCAGGCACCGCCCAAGAGAACACCCGGGCCGACCGGTCGTGGTGTTTCTGCCTGCCAGAGGACGCGGCCGTCCTCGATCGAGTATCCCGCAATCCCGTCGGACTGGACCACCACGAGCCGGCCGTTGTCGATCCCGGCGATCCAGGCGGCGTTTCCGCGCGGGAGCGACCAGGTCGGGGTGCCGGTTTCGCTGTCGAGAACGAACAGGCGACCGACCTCCGGCGAAGCGAGGACCACATGTCCGGCGGCTGCATGGAGGGAGCCGGTTCTCCAGCCGGCCATGGCGTACAGTTCGGCCGACTGCTGCTGCAGCAACTGGATGTCGTGCCGTCCCGGGGGGACATCGTCGCGGGGATACCGGAACACCCAGCGGACTTCGTGGTGGAGCAGGTCGACGGCGACGAGCGCACCGGCTCCCGTGGGGCAGATGAGCACGTTGCCGGAGAGGACCGGTGTGCAGGCGGTTGCATGGCGGATGTAGTCTTCGCGGAACGGGACCGTGCTGGCACCGATCTTGACGATCCACTGCGGCGCACCGCTGATGGCGTCGAGGGCAAACGCCTGGAATGTTCCTTCGTACTCGGCGATGCCGTACAGCGTTTCTCCCGCGCCGAGCGGCGGCCCGAGGAAGTAGACGGGCAGCTCTTCGGGCTCGGCGTCCTCCTCGACCGACAGCGGGAGTGTTGACCGGGTCCAGGCGAGTTGGCCGTCGGTGGCATTCAGGGCTGTCAGCTGGTTCTGGAAGACGGTGGCATCGTCGTCCTCGGCACTGCGGGCTTCGGCGGCGTTGTCGGCGGCGACGACCGGCTCGAGTGCGTAGATGCGGGCTCCGTCCGTCGTGATGCGGTTGTAGAGCGTGTCACCCAGCAGCCGGCGGATGAGGATCGGCAGGACCTGTGTCCGGCGGATGCGGCTGGTGAGGTCCCCTGCCCTGCGGACCAGTCGGGAGACGGTCGAGTCGAGCGGGACACGCCAGGTTTCCTTGCCCGACTTCGCGTCGATGGCGATGACGGCGTTCCATGTGCGGAAGATCCCGTGACCGCCAACTGCCAGTGGCCGGAAGCGAGCGGCCGGCAGGATGCCGTGGGCGTCGAGTTCCGCAAGCAGATCAGCGATGACGTCAGCCGCTTCAGGGCTGATACCGGTCTCCACCTGCCAGTCGGCGACGGCGGACGGAAGCTGCTCGATTCCCGGAGGATCGGGGGGCGAATCCGGAGAGGCTGGACGCTGATCGGCCGTCCACTGCAGCCAGCGGTCAATGGCGGCCAGTGCCCGGGCATCATCGGGCCAGTAACGCCGGGCGAGTGTGCCCAGACGTGCGGCTTCGTCCTGATTCCCGATGTCGACGGCGAGGAGCAGCAGTTCGAGCAGCGCGGTGCGACCGGCCTGAGTGAAGGGGTAGTTGCGGACGACATTCAGCAATCCGTCCCGCGACATCTGGCTGCGGGCGGTCTGCAGTTGCTGGCGGGCGGTCGCCTCGGTATAGCGACGGTACGTGTCGGGGGACTGCTGCCGGATCGCCGCAAGGATTTCGTGGGCGGCGGCGGTGCGGCTGAGGAGTCGTTCGCCGTCGGCGAGCATCCCTTGCGGCGGTTCTTCGAGCAGTTCCTGTGCGAGGGCGACGGCGTCTGCGAACTGTCGTTGGCGGAGCTTTTCCCTGGCGAGCGTGAACTGCTGTTCGGCGGCACGATCGCGGACGATGGAGATTGACCGGGAGAGGTTTCCGTTGCCGGCCGGATTGGCGCCGACCGGTTTGTCACCGATCGGTTTGTCATCGGCCAGGGACGGGACAGTCAGCCAGAGGGCGAGCAGGCCGGCCGTCAGTGAGGGCCACGGGCGGAGTCGGGAACGGGGCTCAGCTGGGGGCGGCACGGTCAGCGTTTCGCTTGCTGGGCGTCCGGATCAGGCTCCCAGATCCCGACGCAGGTCATCGACGCTGGAGGCGAGCTCCTCCAGACGCGTGTTGATGGTTTCGATTTCTTCGGCCATGCTCAGTTTCTCACGCCGCAGTTCCTCGCACAAGCGCTCAATCGAGGCGAGGCGCTCGGAGACGTCGGGTGGAAGCGGCGCGGTTGCGGCGGCAGCCGGGGGCGTCGGCGCTGCGGCCGGTTGAGTGGCCGGTTGAGTGGCCGGAGCGGGAGCGGTTGTTGCCGGGGCCGCTTCTTCGGGCATGGCGGCCAGCTCGCGCCCTTCGTTGGGGAGGTAGAAGGTGTGGTCGACTTCGACGCCGCGACGCTCGAGTTGTCCGCTGGCCTGGATGAATCCCTGTTCGAGGAGTCCGCCCAGTTCGGAGCGGAGTTGTTCCATGTTTTCGATGGGGACCATGCGGCTGGCACGGGAGCGGAGTTCGCCAAGCTGCTGCCGGCCACGGAGGAGGAGCTCGGTGATGATGGCGAGCTGCGGTTCGCTGAAGGTGAACCGTTTGCGCATGTAGTGTCGGTAGCGTTCGGTGCGGCCGCTCTCGGTGTGAACGACGGCGATGAGGCCCATTTCGCGGAGGGCATCGCAGGTTTCGGCGACGGCATCCTCGGTGTAGTTGGAGATCGGGTCGCGGTTGCTCTTCTGGTTGCAGCCGGAGGTGAGTGCCTTGAGTGTGAGCGGGTAGTAGTCGGGGGTGGTGAAGGCTTTTTCGACGAGCACGCCGAGGACGCGTCGCTGGCTGCGGGTGAGCTGACGGACTTCGGGATGGTTATCGTCGGGGGCTCCTTCGACGAAAACTCCTTCGCTCGACATTCGCGGGTCTCCGTAAGATGCCGGGGAGCCGGGCGTCCGTGCCCCCGGTCGTGTTGTCGAATTTGGGCTGCTTCGATGAGGCGGGCCGCACTGGCGGGCAAGCCGCCAGTGGCACCCGGTTTGTGATTGTACGAATTGCCTCTTGCCGGCTGCGCCGGCCCCGGTTGACGAGCAACCGGGGGTACCCGTTGATGGCTGCTCGCCTGGGAGGGCGGGCAAGCCGCCCGTTGTTGGTCGTTATTACCCCCGGGCTGACGCCCGGGGCTCGCCAGGTGAGCCGTGGGACAATGGCAGCATGCTCGCCTTGGAGGGCGAGCATGCCACCCGTCGTGGTACGTTGGTGTTCGGGACTCGGCTGGCAAGTCGGGCCGCACTGGCGGGCAAGCCGCCAGTGGCACCCGGGCGGCCCACAGTTGATCAGTCGCCGAAGGCGGCATCGAAGTCGACGTCGGAGGGCTGGAAGTCGACGTTCTTGCAGAACTGGGCGGCTTCGGCGGCACCGGCTTCGCGGTTCATGCCGGAATCTTCCCACTCGACCGAGAGGGGCATGTCGGCGGGATAGCCGGCGGCATTGAGAGCCCGGATGATCTCTTCGAAGCGGACACCACCGCGTCCGACGCTGCGGAAGTCCCAGCCGCGACGGGGATCGCCGAACCGCAGGTGGCTGGCGAGGATGCCGGTCCGTCCGTTGAGGGTGACCGAGGCGTCCTTCATGTGGACGTGGTAGATGCGGTTGGGGAACTCGCGGATGAATTCGACCGGTTCGACACCCTGCCAGATGAGGTGGCTGGGGTCGAAGTTGAAGCCGAACTCTTCGCGATGATCGAGTGCTTCGAGCGAGCGATGTGCGGTGTAGATGTCGTAGGCGATCTCGGTCGGGTGGACTTCGAGGGCGAACTTGACGCCGCATTCCTGGAAGACGTCGAGGATCGGGTTCCAGCGTTCGGCGAGGAGGTTGAAGCCGGCGTCAATCATGTCGCGCGGCGTGGGGGGGAAGTCGTAGATGAGATGCCAGATGCTGCTGCCGGTGAACCCGTTGACGACGCTCACGCCGAGCTTCTGTGCGGCGCGGGCGGTGTTTTTCATTTCCTCGGCGGCGCGCTGGTTGACGCCGGCCGGGTCTCCGTCGCCCCAGACGTACTCGGGGAGGATGGACTTGTGGCGCTGGTCGATGATGTCGAGGACGGCCTGTCCGACGAGGTGGTTGGAGATGGCGAAGAGCTTGAGGTCGTGCTTTTCGAGGAGGTCGCGTTTGCGGGCGCAGTAGGTATCGTCGGAGAGGGCCTTGTCGACTTCGAAGTGGTCACCCCAGCAGGCGAGTTCGAGACCGTCGTAGCCGAATTCGGAGGCCTTCTTGCAGAGTTCTTCGAGCGGGAGATCTGCCCACTGGCCCGTGAAGAGAGTGACGGGACGACCCATGAGTTCGTTCCTTTCCAGCAGTCGGATAAATCGACAATGGATGCGGTCGCCGCGCGAATGACGTGCGGTCGCCGTGCTTAGGGAGATCAGAGCGAATGCGGGTCAACGTAACGCGACGGGTGCCGGTTTTCAATGATTGCCGGCGGTGCCGGTCGGGCCGCTGGTGCGGTGTACTGGCGTGCCGATCCGTGTCGGATAGACTACAACACATCAACAAACGTCGTTCTCTCCGCGGACCATCCAGATTCTGGAGACCGAATCCATGCTGTGCGGACTTAGCCGTCAAGTGTTGACCCTGACTGTTGCTCTCACCGTATCTGCCGGCGCCCTCTTCGCCGCCGAACCACAGAAGGACGCGAACGTGAAAGACGCCCTGAGTTTCACGATGGAGTCGCTTGCGGGTGAGAAGGTCGATCTGTCGAAGTACCGCGGCAAGGTGGTGCTGATGGTGAACGTGGCGAGTGAGTGCGGGGCCACGCCGCAGTACGGACCGCTGCAGAGCCTGTACAGCAAGTATCAGGACAAGGGACTGGTGGTGCTCGGCTTTCCGTGCAATCAGTTCGGATCGCAGGAGCCGGGGTCGGCTGCCGAGATCCAGCAGTTCTGCACGGCCAACTATGGCGTGACGTTCCCGATGTTTGCGAAGATCGACGTGAACGGCGACGACGCCGCTCCGCTTTACAAGTATCTGACGTCGAAAGAGACCAATCCGAAACATGCCGGGCGGGTCGGGTGGAACTTCGAGAAGTTCCTGATCGGTCGCGACGGTCAGATCGTCGCGCGTTTCCCGACGCCGGTTGATCCGGCTTCCGACGATGTCGTCGAAGCGATCGAACGGGAACTGGCGAAGAAGTAGCATCCGGATTACGAACCTGGCAGACGTGAGCGTCCACCCGGCAGTGCGACTCAGCCGGGTGGTCGGCGTCTGCATCGGGAGCCTGCCTTTATTCCTCCCCACGCACCGAACTGTACGCGACAGACAGAGAGGCGAATTTGATGTCACGATTCTTCCGACTTTGTGTCGCGGTGGGCCTGCTGGTTCCGGCCGCTGCAGCGGCCGCGGCCGACGATGGCTTCCGCCCGATCTTCGATGGCAAGAGTCTGTCGGGCTGGCGCGGCGATGAGAACTTCTGGAGTGTGCGGGACGGTGTGATCGTCGCCGAGTCGACGCCCGACAATCCCTGCCGGGAGAACACGTTCCTCGTCTGGGATCAGGGCGAAGTGGACGACTTCGAGCTGAAACTGGAGTTCCGCATCAGCGGGAGTGACAGTGCCAACAGCGGCATCCAGTTTCGTGGGGTTCAGCGGGAGGACGGTCATGTCATCGGCTATCAGGCCGACATCGACCGGGCCGGCAAGTGGGTCGGTGCTCTGTACGACGAAGCAACCGGTCGGGGCACGCTGGCCGCACGCGGTCAGAAAACCGTCGTCGACGAGGACGGCACGAAGACGACGTCGTCGCTGGACGAGTCGGCCGAAGAGCTGCTCAAGCACATCAACATTGATGGCTGGAATGAGTACTCGATCACGGCGCGCGGTGCGGAGATCACGCTGAAGATCAACGGGCACGTGACGGCCCGGGTGACGGACAACCAGCCGGGCGAACAGGATTTCAAGGGTCTGCTGGCACTGCAGCTGCATTCCGGCCCCCCGATGAAGATCGAATTCCGCAACATCCGCATGAAGCGGTTCCGTCTGGCGGATGCACGGAAGAAGGTTGTGTTCGTCGCCGGCACGAAGAGTCACGGCTACTTCTCTCACGAGCACAACGCGGGCTGCCTGCTGCTGGCGGAAAAGCTGAACACCGCGGCACGTGAGAACGGGTTGCCGGTCCTGGCGACGGTTTACACGAACGGCTGGCCGAAGGATCCGACGGCGTTCGACAATGCGGACACCGTCGTCTCATATTGTGACGGTGGCGGGCGGCACTACCTGAACGATCGGCTCGAGGACTTCGACTATCTGGTCGAGTCGCGTGGGATCGGGCTGTGCTGCATTCACTATGCGGTTGAGGTGCCAAAGGGCCCGTCGGGCGAGCATTTTCTGAAGTGGATCGGCGGCTACTTCGAGCCGTTCTGGTCGGTGAATCCGCACTGGACGGCGACGTTCGAGAACCTGCCGGAGCATCCGGTGACCCGCGGCGTCGAGCCGTTCGAGGTTCGGGACGAGTGGTACTACCACATGCGATTTCCGGAAGACATGGATGGCGTGACGCCGATCCTCACCGACCTGCCGCCGCGGGAAAGTCTGAACCGGAAGGACGGGGCCCACAGCGGGAATCCGTTCGTGCGTGAAGCGGTGCTGGAACGGAAGGAGCCGCAGCACGTTGCCTGGGCCTACGAGCGGCCGGGCAACAAGGGGCGTGGTTTCGGCTTTACGGGGGGCCACTTTCACGCGAACTGGCAGAACGACAACTTCCGCAAGGTCGTGCTGAACGCAATCGTGTGGACGGCCGGTCTGGAGGTGCCCGAAGGAGGCGTTGACTCGGCAACGCCGACCCAGGAAGAGCTCGAGGCGAATCAGGACTATCCGAAGCCGACACAGAAGAAGGCGGCTGCACGCAAGACGGTTCGCGAGGTGGCGGCGGCGACGACGTCGTCCGTCAAGCCGGTTGTGTCGAGTCCTGTGGTGACGACAAAGACGCCCGGTCATGCCGTGGAGATTTCCGCGGACATCACCGGTGCCGAGAAACTGTTCCTGGTGATCACCGATGGCGGGAACGGATTCTCCTGCGACTGGGCGGACTGGGCCGAGCCGAGACTGGTCGGTCCGGAGGGTGATCTGAAGCTGACCGAACTGAAGTGGAAAGCGGCGGCGACCGATTTCGGCAGTCCGCAGGTGAACCGGAACACGCAGGGACAGCCGCTGCGGATCGGTGGTGTGTCGGTCGAGTACGGCATCGGCTCGCATGCGAATTCGATCATCGAGTACGACCTGCCGGCCGGGCACAAGTACACGCGGCTGCTGGCCCGGGGCGGTCTCGACAATGGCGGGACCGATCAGGGGGGCTGCGGGGGCGCTGCGAGTGTGCAGTTCCATGTGTTCACGAAGCGGCCGGACCGGGCGTTTCTGGCGCGGGTGACGGGCAACGGGGGAAGCCGCGTGGCGGCCAGCCACGAAGCGGACGATGCCCTCGTTCAGCTGGACGTGCATGAAGACCTGCAGGCACAGCTGTTTGCTGCCGAGCCGATGATGTTCAACCCGACGAACATCGACATCGATCATCTGGGCCGGGTGTGGGTCTGTGAGGTGATCAACTACCGGCGGTTCCGGAACGGTGACCAGCCGGAGCGGACCGAAGGGGATCGGATTCTGATCCTCGAGGACACCGACGGCGATGGGGCCGCGGACAAGTCGACGACGTTCTACCAGGGGCGGGATGTTGATTCGGCCCATGGCATCTGCGTGCTGCCGACGCCGAGTGGCAAGGGAACACGGGCGCTGATTTCGTGCGGCGACAGCGTGTTCTATCTGATTGATGATGACGGCGATCTGAAGGCGGACCGCAAGGAGGTGCTGTTTACCGGCATCGACGGAACGCAGCACGACCACGGCATTCACGCGTTCGTGTTCGGTCCGGACGGGAAGCTGTATTTCAACTTCGGCAACGCCGGCAAGCGGATCAGGGACAAGGACGGGAATCCGATCGTCGACAAGGCGGGGAACGAAGTCGCCGCAAACCGCAATCCCTATCAGGAAGGGATGGTCTTCCGCTGCAACATGGATGGCAGCGAGTTCGAGACGCTGGGGTGGAACTTCCGGAACAACTGGGAAGTGGCGGTCGATTCGTTCGGCTCGCTGTGGCAGTCGGACAACGACGACGACGGCAATCGAGGCGTGCGGATCAACTACGTGATGGAGTTCGGCAATTACGGCTACCGCGATGAGCGGACCGGTGCCGGCTGGCGCGATCCGAGAACCGGCTGGCATGAGGAGATTCCGAAACGGCACTGGCATCTGAACGATCCGGGGGTGATGCCGAACCTGCTGCAGACGGGAGCCGGCTCGCCGACGGGGATCTGTGTTTACGAAGGTGATCTGCTGCCGGCGGCTCTCCGCGGAGCACTGATTCATACCGATGCGGGGCCCAACATCTGCCGGGCGTATGTGACGGAGACGGATGGCGCAGGATACACGGCGGAGATCGTCAATATTCTGGACGGTGCGCGGCAGAACAACTGGTTCCGGCCGTCGGATGTCTGCGTGGCACCGGACGGTTCGATTCTGGTGGCCGACTGGTACGACCCGGGCGTGGGGGGACACCGGATGCAGGATGTCGAGCACGGGCGTCTGTTCCGCGTGGCTCCCGCAGGTGAGAAGTACGCCAGGTACACGGTGCCGGAGTTCGATTTCTCGACACCGGACGGTGCGGTGACGGCGCTGCAGTCGCCGAACCTGGCGGTTCGCTACATGGCGTTTACGGCCCTGCAGGAGATGGGAGCCGATGCCGAGCCGGCCCTGAAGCAACTGTGGGAGTCGGACGATCCGCGGATGCGGGCCCGGGCCCTGTGGGTGCTGGGGAAGCTGGGGCTTGGGGACAAGAAGACCCTGGGGTATCTGATGGCAGCGGCGAAGGACAAGAATCCGGACATCCGGATCACGTCGATTCGTCTGGCCCGGCAGCTGCGGGACGAGGTGGAGCTGGCACGGTTCCCCGAGGCACTCAAGCTGACCGACCCCTCCCCGGCTGTGCGTCGCGAGATGCTGGTCGGTCTGCGGGGGCTGACGCTGGAGGACTCCGCGGCCGTGCCGGAAGTCTGGGCGTCGCTGGCGCTGCAGCATGACGGCGAAGACCGGTGGTACCTGGAAGCGCTGGGACTGGCGGCGGATGGTCGCTGGGATCTGTTTCTGGTCTCGTGGCTGAATCGGGTCGGCCCCGACTGGAAGTCGAAGGCGGGGCGGGACATCGTCTGGCGTTCTCGGGCGGAGATCACACCGGGGCTGCTGGCCCGTCTGATTCGTGATCCGGAGACGCCTGAAGAGGAGCTGCCGCGGCTGATGCGGGCGTTCGATTTCCAGACGTCTACGCAGACGCAGGATGCATTGATGAAGCTGGCGTTTGCGGAAGACGGAGGTGAGAACGCAGCGTTCTATCAGGCGGAGGCACTGAACCGGCTGGAAGGCTTCGACATCAATTCGAATCCGGATTACCGCAAGGCGCTCGACCAGGTGCTGGAGGCATCGGAGGGGACGTCTCAGTTCGTCAAGCTGGTCGAGAAGTTCAGTGTCGCCGACCGGTACGACGACCTGCTCGCGCTGGCCCAGCGGCATTCACAGGAACAGCTGGGAGTCGAGGCGGCACGAGCGCTTCTGAGCCGTCGTCAGCATGGTCTGCTGCGGAAGGCACTGACCAGTGGCGATCGCGAAACGGTCGAGACGACGCTGGACCTGCTGGCGACAGCGGCGGACGGGCGGAGTACCGGTCTGCTGCTTCAGCTGATGCGGGACGATGAGCAGCCGATTGCCGTGCGTCGCGGTGCTGTCCGGACCCTGGGGGCGATTCGTCCCGGAGCGGTGGAGCTGCGGAAGATGGCCGAGTCGGGCGAGTACGATCCGATTCTCAAGGACGCGATCGCAGCGGCTCTGCATACGGTGCAGTGGCGTGACATCAAGGAGGTGGCGGTGAAGCTGTTCCCGCTGCCGCCGTCGAAGGAAGGTGCTCCGCTGCCGCCGATCACCGAGCTGATGACGCGGAAGGGAGACGTGCAGCGTGGGAAGCTGGTGTTCCACAGCAGTGCCACGTGTGCGACGTGCCATGTGGTCGGGAAGCTGGGCAAGGACGTGGGGCCGAATCTGTCGGAGATTGGCAGCAAGCTGAGCCGGCAGGCGCTGCTGGAGTCGATTCTGTACCCGAGTGCGGGGATCAGTCACAACTACGAGAGCTGGTCGATTCTGACCGCGGACGGGGACGTGCTGACGGGGATCATCGTCAGTGAGACGCCGGACGAGATCGCGATCAAGGATGCGAAGGCGATCGTGCGGACGGTGAAGGTGGAGGACATCGAGGACCGTAAGAAGCAGGAGGTGTCGCTGATGCCGGCCGACCTTCAGAAGGTGATGTCTGCCCAGGACCTGGTCGACGTGGTGGAGTACCTGACGACGCTGAAGAAGAAGTGAGGTGCGTCGTGACGCCCGTGTCGTCGTGCGAACGCCCACCGGCAGCGGCCGGTGGGCTTTTTCGTGGATGGTTAGGGCAGACCGGGAACGTTTTGCCGCGGATGAATGGTGCGTCGCCTTCGGCGACAGCACCCTACGACGATGTGGTCTCGTGTGTGAGGGCGGTGAACGTAGGGTGCGTCACGACCGGGGGGAGAACGCCGGCGTCGGCGAGAAACTCGAGAATGTTCGTGGAAGCTGGTAGCAGTGTTGATGGTCGTGACGCACCATCACTCGCAGAGCGGATATCATGAACTCAGGCACGGGGCAGGGAGATTCGGCACCGTGCCCCTGCGTTGATCCCCAGTGTGTGAAGCCGTCGTTGCAAATGGTACGGGCCATGAGCAATTATCGTCGATGGCGATTCGGCCAGGTCTACTTCTTCACGTTGGTTACGTACCTGCGTCGACCATTTCTAACAACGGCGACCGCGCGCTCGGCCCTTCGCGACGCGATTCGTTCCGTGCGGCGCGACCGGCCGTTTGATGTCCTCGCGATCGTTCTGCTTCCGGATCACATGCATGCTGTTCTGGAGCTTCCACGCGGTGACACTGACTACAGCACGCGATGGAGACTGATCAAGACAGGCTTCACTCGCAGATGGCTCGACGGAAGTGGTCGAGAAGCGTTCAGGAGTGCGAGTCAGGTTCGTCGCGGCGAGCGAGGTGTCTGGCAACGGCGTTTCTTTGAACACACCTGCCGTGACGAACAGGATCTCGCCAGATGCATCGAATACGTGCACATCAATCCCGTGAAGCACGGCCTCGTTGAGCGAGTGCGCGACTGGCCCTGGTCCTCATTTCATCGGTACGTTCGGCTTGGCAGATATCCCGCCGACTGGGGCAGCTCGTTGGAATGGTATGGTGACGAGTTTGCAGGGTACGAGTGATCCAGCAGCGGCGACCGGATGAGGACGTTTTCGACGCATAAGTGGTGCGTCGCCTTCGGCGACAGCACCCTACGTGTTGTTGCCGCGATCGTGAGGTTGGTACGACGTAGGGTGCGTCAAGGCGCATGGGGTGGTGCCTGGCCGTCGGAGTCGACGGTCATCGGCGATGACCGTCTGTGACGCACCGGTGAATCGGTTGGAGGTGGTTTGCACGAATGGGTGGTGCGTCGCCTGCGGCGACGGCACCCTACGTGTTGTCGGAACCGCGTTTTCTCACGCAATGATGTCGTGGACGACGCGGCCGTGGACGTCGGTCAGCCGGAAGTCCCGGCCGGAATACCGGTACGTGAGCTGTTCGTGATCGATGCCGAGCAGGTGCAGCATCGTCGCGTGCAGGTCGTGCACGTGGACACGGTTCTCGATCGCATCCATGCCGAATTCGTCGGTCGCTCCGTAGGTCAGGCCGCCGCGGACTCCGCCGCCGGCGAGCACCATCGAGAAGCCGGTGTGATGATGGTCGCGGCCGGCGTTTTCGAAGCCCTTGTTCTTCTTGTCGTTCTGGGCGTAGGGGGTGCGGCCGAACTCTCCGCCCCAGACAACGAGTGTGTCGTCGAGCAGGCCGCGGGCCTTCAGGTCCATCAGCAGTGCGGCCGTCGCGCGGTCGCTGTCGGCACAGAGCGTGCGATGTTTGGCGTTGTTCTTGCTGTGCGTGTCCCAGGGCTGTTTGCCGCTCTTCGTGACGTAGTAGACCTGCACCATCCGGACACCCCGTTCGACCAGGCGTCGGGCAAGCAGGCAACTGCGGGCGAAGGTCGACTCGCCGTACAGCTCACGGACGGACTTCGATTCGCGTGAGACGTCGAAGGCTTCGGACGCTTCGGTCTGCATCTGGTAGGCGAGTTCCATGGCGCGGATCTGCTCGTCGAGGGCGGCTTCGTTCTGCCGCTGCTCGAGGTGCCGGCGGTTGAGGGCCAGCAGCAGGTCGAGCTGCTTGCGCTGCTCGGAGCGATCGAGATGCGGGTGGCGGATATTCGCCAGGAGCTTGTCGACTTCGATGTTGTTGGTGTCGACGGCGGTCCCCTGATGTTCGCCCGGGAGGAACGAGTTCGACCAGAGCTGCGGTCCGACGACGGGGCGACCGGGCGAGAGAACGACGAAGCCGGGCAGGTTCTCGTTCTCGGTTCCCAGTCCATAGGAGAGCCACGAGCCCAGGCAGGGGCGGATCGGCTGCTGATTGCCGCAATGCATCATCAGCAGGCCCGGTTCGTGATTGGGGACGCTGGTGTGCATCGAGCGGATGACGCAGAGGTCGTCGGCACACTGTGCCATGTAGGGGAACAGTTCGCTCATGACGACGCCGCTCTCGCCGCGGGGGGCGAAGCTGAACGGCGAGGGCATGAAGCCGGCCCCCTTGGAAGGTTTGTAGAGTTTGCCGGTCGGCTGCTCGCCGGCGTGCTTCTCGAGGGCCGGTTTGGGGTCGAACGTATCGACGTGCGAGGGGGCCCCGTTCATGAACAGGAAGATGACCCGCTTCGCTTTGGGGGGCGTGTGGAGAACGGGTGTCGTGGAGGCGTGCGCGGTCTGAGTGAGCATGCCGGCGGACTGCAACGTTCCGGCCAGGCCGAGCATGCCGAAGCCGGTGCCGGCGCGGCTGAGCAGTTCGCGACGCGAGAGCAGGTTCATGTCGAGCATGGCGGTCACCAGTTGCCGAGAGGAATGTCGGTCGGCGAGTGGGGGTGTGTTCAGTCGAGGAACAGCAGTTCGTTGGAGGCGAGCAGGACCTGAGCGAGCTGCTGCCAGCGGTCGGGGCCGTCGGCTGCGTCGTCGGTCCCGTCGTCTGCTGACGTGAATGCGACGGCCAGGGTGCGTTCGTCTTCGGTCGGAGCCCGTCCGTACAGCAGACGGTACATGTGGTCGATGCGGGCGGCGGGATCGTCACCGGCGTCTGACGCGGCCCGTCCCACCAGCCAGGTGGCCTGCTGGACCATGAAGGGGCTGTTGATGACGAACAGTTTCTGGAGCGGGGTTGTTGTTTCGACGCGGCGGCCGCTGTGGGCGTTGGGATCGGGGAAGTCGAACATGGCCAGCATCGGATTGAGCTGGAAGCGGCTGCGCTCGCTGTAGACGGTGCGGCGCTGCTCGTCGGGCTCGGAGGGCGTGATCGACGGACCGCCGACGGAGAGGGAGAGTCGTCCCGTGGCTGCCAGGATGCCGTCCCGCCACTGTTCGACGCTCATGCGTCGGCGAGGCATCCGCCAGAGGAGCCGATTGTCGGGATCGACCTCCATGCAGTCGACGCTGAGGGAACTTGCCTGCCGATAGGTCTCGGACGTGACAATTTCGTGGTGCAGCCATTTGAGGGACCAGCCCTGTTCGACAAAGCGGGCGGCCAGATCGTCGAGCAGCTGCGGGTGCGTCGGTGCTTCGCCGAGCGTGCCGAAGTTGCTGGGCGTGCCGACCAGTCCCCGGCCGAAGTACTGGTGCCAGATCCGGTTGACGATGACGCGGGCCGTGAGGGGATTGTCGGGGGAGGCGATGGCTTCGGCGAGCTGCTGTCGGCCGCTGCCTTCGGTGAACGGTTTGGGAGATCCGTGTTCAAGAACGCTGAGGAAGTGGCGGGGAACGACGTCGCCCCGGCGATTGACGTCGCCGCGAATCATGACGGCGATGTCCTTCGGGGTTCCTTCGCGAACGACATGGATGGACTGTTCGGGATCCTTGGCCTGTCCGTCCTTGTTTTTTTCGGCCTCATCGGTGAGGGGGCGGTTGAACATGCGGGTGCTGGCGAAGATGCCGGCCAGCGCGTAGTAGTCGCTGGTGGGGATCGGATCGTACTTGTGGTCGTGGCAGCGGGCACAGGCGACGGTCAGGCCGAGCAGTCCGCGTCCGACGACGTCGACGCGGTCTTCCCACTCGTCGGCCATGACTTCCGGTGCACCGCGGCGGTAGTACTTGGGGCCCAGGCCGATGAAGCCGAGGGCGACGTGGGAGGACTGATCGTCGGGGTGGATGAGGTCTGCGGCGAGCTGCAGGCGAACGAACTCGTCGTAGGGGATGTCGTCGTTGAAGGCCTGGATCAGCCAGTCGCGGTACATCCAGGCGTTGGGATAGAAGAGCGACTTGTTGTTGCCGACGATGTGGGCCTGGTCTTCGGCGTAGCGGGCGACGTCGAGCCACATGGCGGCCCAGCGTTCGCCAAAGTGCGGCGAGGCGAGGAGCCGATCGACAAGCTGCTCGTACGCCTGAGGGGATTCGTCGTTGATGAAGGCGTCGACTTCATCGGGCGTCGGGGGGAGTCCGGTGAGGTCGTATGTCAGCCGGCGAATGAGGACGTGACGATCAGCGGTGGGATTGGGAGCGAGGCCGGCATCGGCGAGTCGGGCCTGGATGAAGGCGTCGATGCGATTGGCGGTCGGCGCGCCGGTGGTCGGCGGATCGTGACGCTGCGGGGGCTGGAAGGCCCAGAACTGAGCGGCGGCCTTCCAGTCGATGGCGGCCGGCTTTGTGGAGGCCGTGGCGGTAGCTGGTGGGGCATCACGGGGATCGACGGCGCCTCTGGCGATCCACTGTTCAAACTTTGCGATGACTTCGTCGGGGAGCTTGCCGGAGGGGGGCATCTCGTACGACTCGTAGCGGAGTGCTTCGAGCAGCAGGCTGGCGTCGACATCGCCGGGGACGACAGCGGGGCCGGAGTCGCCTCCTTCGCGCATGGCATTGCGAGTATCGAGCAGGAGTCCCCCCTTGGGCGTGCCGGATTCGGTGGAGTGGCACTCGTAGCAGTGTTTGACGAGGACGGGACGAATATGTGTTTCGAACCAGTCGGTGTCGAGGGGGGCTTCGCCGCGGGCTGTGGCGGGCACCAGCAGGAGAGTGGTGAGGAGCAGGTATCTCATGGCATCACGCAGGCGGGGGATGGTGGAGTGCCGGGCAGAGTGCCGACGACTCGGTCGATGATGCAGGCAGGATTCACGTCGGAGAGAGATTATAAGGCACTGATCTGTCGGTACGCGAGGGATTCTCATCAGGGATAGTTGATGTGTCGGCGATTCTGCTGAAAGAATCATCACGATCGCGTCGGTAACGCGCACATCGGCGCTGTGACCGGGGCGGGAAGGAGGTGGCAAACTCCCGTTTTGCCGGTGAATTTGCGGGGAAACGGTGGCGGGAAGCGATTGGTACGCAACTTGCCATGTGAGGAATCGGAATGCGTGGAGAGCCCTCTCCACGGGAGACGTTCCTCCCGCCAGCGACGCTTCGCAGAATGGCCGGGCTGAGAATTCCGGACGGGTTGCGGAGCCCTTCCTTCGATCGGGACTGTGTTCCTTTGCGAGCGCGAGGACGTGGTCCGAGCAGAATGAATGCGTAGATCATGCCAGAGAATCGAGTTTCACGCCGCCGTGGATTTACCCTGATCGAACTGCTTGTGGTGATTGCGATCATCGCGATTCTGATGGCACTGCTGCTGCCGGCCGTTCAGCAGGCCCGTGAAGCGGCACGTCGCACCCAGTGCAAGAATCAGATGAAGCAGCTGGGGCTGGCGTTGCACAACTATCACGACGTGAACCTGACGTTCCCGATCGGGACGCGGGCTCCGATCAGTGCTCCGAACTGGCGTGTCGGTCTGCTGCCTTATCTCGACCAGGCCCCGCTGTACAACGCCCTCGACATTGATTCGCAGGCGACGGTTGGCGGGTTCTCGAGCGAGCGTGAAGACAGCGGCTCCTACGGATACGGGACGGGGGCGAATGCGGTGCTGGCCGGGCTGGCGATTCCGGTCTGGAACTGCCCTTCGAGCGACTTCAGCACGAACGCGAGTGGTCAGAGCCCGACGTACAACAATGCCGAACGCGGACAGACGCACGACTATGTCGGCATCGCCGGTGGCACGCCCGATCCGTCGGGACGTTCGGGTGTCTGCTCGGCCGTGACGGGATACGGCGGGATCGTCTGTGAGAACGGACTGCTGTATCCGAATGCTTCGCGGCGGATGCGTGATGTGGTGGACGGAACGTCGAACACGATGATCGTGGGCGAACAGTCCGGTCCCGTTGGCGAACTGGACATTCGTGCGAACTACCACGGTGGCTGGGCCGGATTCACGACGAGTGGTCGTCCTTCGCAGATGACGTCTTCGCCGTGGGGATCGGGCACCACGACGGTCCGGTACCCGATCAACGCGGACGAAACGATCTGCGATGGATCGTCCGGCTGCAACTCGACGTACGACCTGAACACGACGCTCAGCTCGTATCACACGGGCGGAACCCACTCGCTGCTGTGCGATGGTTCGGTCCGGTTCATTTCCGAGAACATGGCGATGGAAACGCTCATTCAGCTGTCGATTCGCAACGACGGCACGGTGATGGGTGAATTCTGATCGGGAACAGATGGATGCTTTTCCCGCCTGCACGTTGAACCGACGACGCCCGGCGCCCCGCTGACTGCCTGGGGCCCGTTCGTCGCCGGCGCTTTCCCTGGTGTGTCGGGGCCCCCGGTCCGGGATCGGGGGCCCCGTTTCTGTCACTCCGGTTGTTTCCGTGTCTTCGACGCCCCGGTGCGTCACTCTTCCGAAGCAGTACAGTCATGACTACCGACCTTTCCCGTCCGACGTCCGCCCGCCTTCTCTGGACCGTTCTGCTGATGGCGTTCGGCTGCTCATTCACCGTCGGTTGCGGCGGCAGCGAGCCTGAGCCGGCCCCCGAAGTCCAGGCGGTCGAACAGGAACAGCTGGACGATCAGCTGCAGGCGATCGAGCAGCAGGAAGGCTGAGGCGGCGGAACGGTCTGCAATTCAGACCTGACGCAGCATCTCGGACGCGCACAGCTCGTCGCGACAGAGCGGCAGCAGGCCGCGGTCGGCGGTGAGCATCGCGAACCGGGCGTGATACCGGCGGCAGCCCTGGATGAGTGACTGCTGCAGCAGCGAGAGCCGCTCTTTGTAGGCGGCGACCGTCTTGCGGTTGATCAGCAGGTCGATCTGATCGCCGGTCTCGACGTCGACGATCCGCCGGCCGCCCATCTCGTCGGGATTCGCTTCCCATGCGGTCAGTAACTGCACGATCCACAGACTGCTGGCACCGGCGGCGAGTTGCCGCAGCAGACGGTCGGGATCGTGAGGGAAGAGAAAATCGCTGATGACGATGCGGACCGCTTGCGGGCGCAGCGGGATCGCGTGGTCGGCGAGGAGTTCCGGGAGCGTGGCGGTTGCCTCGAAGTTGAGGGCGGCGATGTGGTCGGCCGCTTCGGAGTCCCAGGCGATGACGGGACGATCGTCCGTCAGTGCAAACACCCGCGGTCGGCCGCCGAGCTGTTCGGACAGATGCGTGAACAGCATGGTGAGCTGGCGGGTCAGCTGGGCCTTGGTCCCCTCCCCTGTTGCCATCGAGCGACTGGCGTCGACGAGGATCTCGGTGCGGGGGCTGATCTCTTCGCGATACAGCCGGACCATCAGCGCATCGGACCGCGCGTAGGCGGCCCAGTCGACGTGCCGCAGGTCGTCTCCCGGCAAGTACTCGCGGTACTCCTGGAACTCCAGTGAGGCCCCGGTGCCGCGGCCGAGCAGTTCTCCGGTGCGGCCGGCGACGGGCGTGCGGAGCAGTCCGAGCTGGAACTGCGAGGCGGCCTGCTGGACTTCCGGGTCGCGTTTCATGCCGGGTTCCGTGAGAGCGGGACGGGATGGGTGACGGTTCCATCAGTATTCGTCACCGACCGGCGGCTGTCCATCGCGGCGGAGTCCAGCGTCAGAGGACGCCGTACTTCTCGAAGGCGGCGGTGGCGGACATGCCGTCGCGAATGGCGTCGCGCGTGCGGTCTTCGTCGTGGACTTTCTTCCATGCGGCGGCGATGGCTTCGGCCTCGACGTTTTGCGGGACGACGACGATGCCGTCGATGTCGGCGAAGACCAGGTCGCCCGGCGAGAAGGTGACGCCGTCCAGTTCGACCGGGATGTCGATGTCGACAACGCGCTGGCGGTTGAGGCTGTCGTAGGGGGACATGCCGCGGGCATAGACGGGAAACTGCATCTGCCGCATCTTGCTGACATCGCGGACGGCCCCGTCGATGATGGCGCCGACGCAGCCGCTGTTGCGGGCGGCGGTGGTGAGCAGTTCGCCCCAGATGCCGGACCGCATCGATCCGCCGGCGGCCGCGATGAGGACGTCATCGGGCTGGCAGTTGTCGACGGCCTCGAGTTCGAGGGCGTACGGATCGGGGTCGACGTGGGCCATGTCGGCCCAGAGGGAGGTGCGGCAACGGCCGACGAGCACGCCTTCGACGGTGACCGGCGCGAGGGGGAGCCGCGGCGACTGGTGCCGCAGGCCCAGTCCGTCGAGTGCATCACAGACGACGGCGGTGTAGAGGGTCTCGCGCATCATGGCGAGGGTGATTTCGGCTGGCGACTCGGACACCCGTGTTCTCCTGGGGCTGTGTGCTGGTGGTCGATCGTTGGTGTCGATAGTGAGCACGCAGACAGCTTAGGGGAGCGGTCGCCGTGGTGCGAGGGAGAGGGATGAGGGGTGAGAGTTGAGGGGTGAGAGTTGAGGGACTCCCTTTCGACACAGACGGCGAGCCCCGAGCGTCAGGGCCCGTGTCGTTATTCCCCCTGGGCGGAGTGCGGAGCGCTTTTCCCCCCAGCCCCCCGTCCGGATCGCGCAGCAC
>ENA-ORCW01000183-ORCW01000183.1-marine-metagenome-genome-assembly--contig:-NODE-183-length-68169-cov-5.306424_pt1 | contig 68169 bp, 70 predicted proteins | sample MGYA00237784_ERZ508517 | MGnify/ENA primary metagenome ERZ508517 (study PRJEB26187, sample SAMN06268979) | marine metagenome | isolation source: Tt ae E1 feedstock associated aerobic enrichment on...
TGATCGACGCCGACGGCACCCGCCACGCCATGGCGGGCCTCCTGCCCGTGGTCACGAGCTTTGCGGAGCGGCGCATGCATCTCGGCTATCGCCGGCTCGTCCATGGCGGCGCGCTGCCATGGCCCGCCGCGCTCAGGGGTCACGAGTTCCATTTCTCCACCCTCGCCGGCCAGGGAGACGGCGAGCCGCTGTTCGAGGCGACCGACGTCGCGGGGCGCGCCCTTGAGCCCATGGGCTTGCGGCGGGGCCGCGTCATGGGCTCCTATGCCCATGTGATCGATGCGGAGGAGGCCCCATGACGGCCGCGCTGATGATCCAGGGAACGGGCTCCGATGTCGGCAAGTCGCTGATCGTTGCGGGGCTCGCACGCGCCTTTGCCAGGCGCGGCCTCGCCGTGCGTCCGTTCAAGCCACAGAACATGTCGAACAATGCCGCGGTGACGGTCGAGGGCGGCGAGATCGGCCGCGCCCAGGCGCTCCAGGCGCTCGCCTGCGGCGTGCCTGCCTCCATCGACATGAACCCCGTGCTCCTGAAACCGGAGACCGATATCGGCGCGCAGGTCGTGGTGCGGGGACAGCGCGTCGCGACCAGCACGGCACGGGACTACCAGACCCTTCGCGCGGAGCTCCTGCCCGCCGTTCTGGAGAGCTTCGACCGGCTCAAGCGACAGGCCGACCTCGTCCTGGTGGAGGGCGCGGGCAGCCCCGCGGAGATCAATCTGCGGGCCAACGACATCGCCAATATGGGTTTTGCCGAGGCGGCGGACCTGCCGGTGCTGCTCGTCGCCGACATCCATCGCGGCGGGGTGATCGCGAGCCTGGTCGGCACCTTCGACATCCTGCCGCCGGCGGATTCGGAGCGCATCGCCGCCTTCCTCGTCAACAAGTTCCATGGCGACCCGTCGCTCTTCGCCGACGGCGTCTCCTATCTCGAAGAGCGCACGGGCCGGCCCTGCGCGGGCGTCGTGCCCCATTTCCCCGACGCCGCCCGGCTGCCGGCGGAGGACGCCGTCGCGCTGGAGAATGCAGGAAGGCTGGGAACGGGCGCGATCACAATCGCGGTGCCGCGCCTTCCGCGCATCGCCAATTTCGACGATCTCGACCCCCTGAAGCTCGAGCCCGACGTCACCCTCGTCATGGTGCAGCCGGGCGAGCCCCTGCCGGCGGATGCCGATCTCGTGCTGCTGCCGGGTTCCAAATCCACCGTCGGCGACCTGAAGGCCCTGCGCGAGGAGGGCTGGGACATCGACCTGAAGGCCCATATCCGCCGCGGCGGGCACGTGCTCGGCCTGTGCGGCGGCTACCAGATGCTTGGCCGCGCGATCCACGACCCGGACGGCATCGAGGGGCCGGCGGAAAGCGTCGCCGGGCTGGGCCTGCTCGACATCGAGACCACATTGACGCCCGACAAGGCGCTGGTGAGCGTTACGGGACGGCATTGCGCGACCGGCGAGCCGCTTGCGGGCTACGAGATGCATATCGGCCGCACCGAGGGGCCGGACCGCGACCGCCCCTTCGCCATGCTCGATCCCCATGCCGACGGCGCGGTCTCCGCCGACGGTCGGGTGGCGGGCAGCTATCTCCACGGGCTGTTCGCCTCCGACGGCTTCCGGCGCGCCTTCCTCGCACGGCTCGGCGCGAGAACACTCTCCGATCTCTCCCATGGCGCGGAGGTGGAGCGCACGCTCGACGCGCTCGCCGACCATCTGGAGGCCCATATCGACCTCGACCTCCTTCACGCTGTCGCGAAGGGCGAGGGCCCGGCACGGCCCGCCGCGCCGCATTTCGACGCGGCCTTCTCCGACCGGCTCGACCTGCTCATCCATTGGCGCCGCGACGTGCGCCGCTTCCGGACCGACCCCGTGGACGACGGCCTCGTCGCCCATCTCCTGGCGCTCGCCGACGAGGCGCCATCGGTCGGCCTCAGCCAGCCCTGGCGGTTCGTGGCGATGGAGACACCGGAGGCGCGCGCCCGCATCCTCGCCTCCTTCGAGCGCTGCAATGCGGAGGCGCTTGGCGCCTATGGCGGCGAAACGGCCGCGCTCTATGCCCGCCTCAAGCTGGAGGGCCTGCGCGAGGCGCCCGTGCAGTTCGCCGTCTTCGCCGACGAGACGACGGCGAAGGGCAAGGGGCTCGGCCGGCAGACCATGGCGGAGACGCTGCGCTATTCGGCAGTCTGTGCCGTCCACACGCTGTGGCTCGCCGCACGCGCCCGCGGGCTTGGCGTCGGCTGGGTCTCGATCCTCGATCCGGACGAGGTGCGCGCCGCCGCCGGCGCACCGGAGGACTGGACGCTCGTCGCCTATCTGTGCATCGGCTGGCCCAGCGAGGAGCACGAGACGCCGGAACTCGAACGCGCGGGATGGGAGCGGCGCGAGCATAGGGCGGCAAGCGGGGAGCCGGGTCGATGAGCGTGATTCATGGCGGCGACCTCGCCGATGCCCGGCGGCTCGCCGGCGGCGGCGAGGGGGACTGGCTCGACCTCTCCACGGGCATCAATCCTCAGCCCTACCCCCTGCCCGCCATTCCCGCGGCGGCCTGGACGCGCCTGCCGGGCCGCGAGGCGCTCGACGGTCTCCTCGAGACGGCCGCCGCCTATTACGGCGCGCCGGACCCCACGCTCGTCGTCGCCGGGCCGGGTTCGCAAAGCCTGATCCAGCGCCTGCCCGCCCTGTTCGCGCCGACCCGCGTCGCAGTCGTCGGCCCGACCTATGGCGAGCATGCGCCGGCCTGGGCGTCCCACGGCCACGAGGTCGAAACCGTCGCCGCGCTGGCCGACGCCCCGCGCGACGGGATCGCCGTCATCGTCAATCCCAACAACCCGGACGGACGGCTGATCGCGCCGGACACCCTCGCCCTGGAGGCCGAGGACCGCACACGGGCCGGCGGCTGGCTGGTCGTCGACGAGGCGTTCGGCGATGTCGTGCCTAAGGCCGGTGCCGCGGCCTCCTGCGCCGGCACGAACACGGTTGTGCTCACCTCCTTCGGGAAGTTCTTCGGGCTCGCGGGGCTCAGGCTCGGCTTCGCCATCGCGCCCGCTGGCCTGGCCGGCCGGCTTTCGGAGGCGCTCGGCGCCTGGGCGGTCGCCGGCCCGGCCATCGCCATCGCCTCCATCGCCTTGCGCGACGAGGGCTGGCAGGAGGAGACACGTGCCCGGCTCGAGGCGGAGGCCCGCCGGCTCGACGCTCTCCTGACGCAGGCGGGCCTTGACGTCGCGGGCGGCACGACGCTCTTCCGGCTCGTCGACAGCCCGCACGCACCGGCACTCTTCGCGCACCTGCTGCGCCACCGGATCTATGTCCGCCGCTTCCCCTACAACGAGCGCTGGCTGCGTGTCGGGCTTCCCGGAGACGGCGGGACTATCGCCCGCGGCAGACTCACACCCCCTCACCCAGCGCCTTCGGCGCCGCCCGCTCCCGCAAGGGGAGAGGGGACATGGATGGGCTCCGCTGACACCCCCTCTCCCCTTGCGGGAGAGGAAGGGCCCCATCGCGCAAGCGATGGGAGGGTGAGGGGGTCCGAAGCAGCCACACGCACCTCCCCTGCCGGAAACGAGGACGGGTTCGCCCGGCTCGGGCGCGCGCTGGAGGGCTTCGCCCCATGAGCGGGGCGCCGCTGGTCCTGTCCGCGGCCAATCTCGCGATCCTGTTCGCGGCGCTCGTCGGCGAGCGGCTCGTGGGCTATCCGGAGGTTCTCTACCGCGCCATCCGCCATCCGGTCGTGTGGATGGGCGCGGCGGTCGGCGCTCTCGACCGCGCGCTCAACAGGCCCTCCCTTGCCGCCTCCAGCCGCCGCCTGCTCGGGATCGTGGGCCTTGGGGGGCTCGTGCTCCTCGTGCTCGCGCTCACGGTGCCGCTGAGCCTTGCCCTGCGCGCCCTTCCCGGCGGCTGGATCGCGGAGGCGCTGATCGCGGCGAGCCTTCTCGCCCAGAAGGAGCTCGGACGCGCGGTCGGCGCGGTGGCCGACGGGCTCGATACGTCCCTTGAGGCGGGGCGGGAGGCTGTCCGCCATATTGTCGGGCGCGACCCGCAGGCGCTGGATGAGAGCGGCGTGGCCTGCGCGGCCATCGAGAGCCTTGCGGAGAATGCCGCCGACGGCGTGGTCGCCCCGGCCTTCTGGCTCGCCGTGGCGGGGCTGCCGGGCATCGCCGTCTACAAGGCCGTCAACACCGCCGACAGCATGATCGGCCACCGCTCGCCCCGGCACGAGGCCTTCGGCTGGGCCTCCGCAAGACTCGACGATCTGGTCAACCTGCCGGCCTCGCGGCTGACGGGGGGCCTGTTCGCGCTTGCCGCGCCGTCGCGCCTGCGCGCGGCCCTTGCCGCCATGCGCCGGGACGCGCCGGCCCATGTCTCGCCCAACGCCGGGTGGCCGGAGGCCGCCATGGCCGCAAGCCTCGGCATCCGCCTCGGCGGCCCGCGCGCCTATGGGGGCCGCACGGTCGCGCTTGCCACGATGGGCGACGGGCGGGCGGCGCTCACGGCGGAGGATATCCGGTCCGCCCTCGCCCTCTACAACCGGATGCTGAGCCTCCTTGCCGGCCTTGCAGCGCTCGGGCTCGCCATGGCGCTCGCCTGGTAGGCGCAGAGCTATCCCTTGAGGGTCAGGGGGAGACCAGCCGCGACGAACACGACCTCGTCGCAGGCAGCGGCGAGCTGCTGGTTCGCACGGCCCGCGGCGTCGCGGAACCGGCGGGCGAGCGCGTTGTCCGGCACGATGCCGAGCCCCACCTCGTTGGAGACCAGGACGACAGTGCCGCGCGCCTCCTCCAGCACGTCGAGCAGCGCGGCGACGGCGGCCTCCGGGTCCTCCTCCGCGAGCATGACGTTGGACAGCCACACCGTCACGCAATCCACCAATACGAAGGCGTCCGCCGCCATGGCCGCGCGCAGGGCGGATGCGAGATCGCGCGGCGCCTCGACGGTCTCCCAGCCCGCGCCGCGGTCGGCCCTGTGGGCAGCGATCCGCGCCGCCATCTCCTCGTCGCCCGCCTCCGCGGTCGCGATATAGCGCTTCGGGCCGCGATGACCGGCCCCGCGCGCCTCCGCATGGCGGCTCTTTCCGGAGCGCGCGCCGCCGAGAACGAGGATGCGTCGGGGAGTATCGGTCATGCGGGGCCTGAGGCGTTCGGGGTCTTCGACGCCCTTTCTATCGCGCCGCGGGCGCGCCGTCACCCGCGCGGCGTCACGGCATGTCGCGCGCGGGCTTCGCGCGACTGAGCACCGCCTCGCGGCGGGCGATATAGACCGACGAGGTGAAGATGATGGCCGCGCCGACCCAGGTCCACAGATCGGTCACCTCGCCGAACGCGAACCAGCCGACCAGCACGGCGAAGGGCAGGCGCGCGAAGTCGAAGGGCGCGATGGCGGAGGCGTCCGCCATGGAGAACGCCTTGGTGAGCGAGATATGGCCGAGCACCGCGATCGGCCCCATAGCGGCGAGCCACAACCACGCCCACGGCTCCGGCCATTCCCACACGAACAGCGCGGGGACCAGACCGATGGGCGTCATGAAGAGATGGGAGTAGAAGACGACCTTGGTCGCCGAATCGAAGCGCGTCAGCGTCTTGATGACGAGCGAGGAGGTGCCCATCAGGACCGCGGAGGCGAGCGCCAGCCACTGTCCGTCCCCCATCTCCATCATGCCGGGCCGGATGATGACGAGCGCGCCGAGAAAGCCGATCACCGTCGCCGACCAGCGCCTCAGGCGCACCGTCTCGCCGAGCACCAGCGCCGCGCCGACCGTCATGAACAGCGGGGACAGGAAGCTCAGGGCCGTCACCTCGCCGATCGGGATCAGGGAGACGGCGAAGAACCATGTGGTCATCGCCGCCATGGAGACGATGGAGCGCAGCCCGTAGAGCTTCGTCTGCCCGGTGCGCAGATGGCCCACGCCCCGGCGCGCGATCCACGGCATGAAACAGGCAAAGGCGAAGAAGAGCCGGCAGAAGACGATCTGGAAGGGATGGATGTCGAGGGAGGAGAGGTAGCGCACAAGGCCGGCGAGGAGCGACAGGATCGCACAGGACAGAACCATCCACAGCGCGCCCCGGACCACGCTGGAGGGTGGTTCTGCCAGGAAGCTCAAGGTTCTATCCCCATTTCTTCCGGGGAAACCTGACCGGACAGCCCGCGCGCGATCTCGATGGCGAGCGGCGCGATCTTGCGATGCGCGGCGGCCTCCGTCCAGCGCGGCATGAGTACGGGGATCTGCACTGCGGCGAACACCTGCTTGCGGCGGTCGAAAATGGGGGCTGCGACTGAAATCTCGTTGGGCTGGGCTTGCGAAACGCCGACATCGTAGCCGTTTTCGCGCGCCTTAGCGATCCGATTCAGCACAGCGTCGCGCTCCACGATGGTGTGCCGGGTCATGGGGCGCCGGTCGGAGGCGTCCACGATGGCCTCGACCTCCTCGTCGGGCCGGAAGGCCAGCATGACCACGCCGCCGGCAGTGCAGTAGGCGGGCATGCGCCGGCCGAGCACGGTGGCGATGAAGGCCGATTTCTCGTTCGGGATCCTGAGCGTGTAGATGATATCCAGCCCGTCGAGCTGGCACAGATTGACCGTCGTGTCGTAGACGCGCCCGGCCTCGATGAGCCGGGGAATGGCCACCTCCGCAAGGCGGTTGTGGCACAGGAAGGGAAAGGCGAGGTCGAGCAGCCTCACCCCCGGCTGGTAGCGCCGGGTCACGGGATCCTTGGTGAGGTAGCCGAGCTCGTAGAGCGTGTTCGCGAAGCGCTGCGCGGCGCTCTTGTCGAGCCCCGTCGCCGCCGCGATCTCGCCAAGCCCCATGCTCGGCCGATCCTCGCCGAACGCCTTGAGGACCCTCAGGCCCTTTTCCAGCGACGCGACGAACAGCGGCTCACCGCGACGCCCCTCGCCGGCCGCCCGCCTCTTCGGCGGCGTCTTTCCGTTCGGCTCTTTCTGTGGTCCCGGCGGCGTCTTTCCGGGCCGGGCCGGATCTCGGCGGGATGGCATGACGGTTCTCTTGACAAGCTTTCGGCCAATGCTAGGGTATTATAAATAAAAACACAATATTGCAGTTTAATACGACTGCGAAGAGCCGAGAGCGACACCCTGCCGTGCCCGGAGAGACCCGGAGCGGCGCTCTTCAGAGGAGGGACAGGATGGCATGACCCCGATGAGGCACCGTTCAGGGCTTCGCCGCGGGGTCTGGCGCGCTCACATTCGATCGGACAGACTGTTTCGGACCGGCATCCGGCGGGAGAACTCGCTGGAGCGCGGTTCGCTACATTGCGGCAAGAGCTATCAGGGAGAGGGAGACTAGTCATGATACGCAAGCTGCTGACCACGACGGCGCTGGCCGCCTTCGTGGCCGTCGCCGGCGTCGGCCAGGCGATGGCCGGCAAGGCGGACGACACGCTGGTGTGGAGCACCGACCGCGAGGTCACCGTGGTCGACCCCTATTTCAACAACACACGCGAACTGGTGATCATCGGCAACACGGTCTGGGACGGCCTTCTGTTCCGCAATCTCAAGACCGGCGACTACGAGCCCCTGCTCGCGGAATCCTACGAGTGGATCGACAACACGACGCTCGAGTTCAAGCTGCGCGAGGGCGTCACCTTCCATGACGGCTCGACCTTCGATGCCGACGACGTCGTCTATACGGTCGATTTCGTCGCCGACAAGGACCATGGCGTGCTCACCCAGGCCAATGTCGACTGGATGGACCATGCCGAGAAGGTCGACCAGTACACGGTCCGCATCAAGCTGAAGGAGCCGTTCCCGGCGGCGCTGGCCTATCTCGCCCAGGCCGTCTTCATCATGCCCGACGGTCACTACGACGGCGCGCCCGAGACGGCGGAGGGCAAGAAGAACTACGGTGCAGTCGAGCCGGTGGGCACCGGACCCTACAAGGTCACGAACGTCGTACCCGGCGAGCGCATCGAGATGGCGCGCAACGAGGACTACTTCAAGGCGAGCCCCAAGGGCATGCCCGCCATCGGCAAGCTGACCTTCCGCACCATCACGGAAATGAACACCCAGATGGCGGAGCTCCTGACCGGCGGCATCGACTGGATCTGGGACGTGCCGAAGGAGCAGGCCGAGCAGCTCTCCGAGCATCCCGGCGTGACGGTCGAGAACGCCAAGACGATGCGCATCAGCTACATCGCCTTCGACGTCAACGGCACCTCCGGCGACGAACAGTTCACCGACAAGAAGGTCCGCGAGGCGGTGGCCCATGCGATCAACCGGCAGTCCATCGTGGACAATCTCGTCGGCCCGGCCTCCGTGGTGCTCAATGCCGCCTGCCATCCCGACCAGTTCGGCTGCACACAGGACGTGCCCGCCTGGGACTACGATCCCGAGAAGGCCAAGGCTCTCCTGAAGGAAGCCGGCTACGAGAACGGTTTCGAGACCGATATCTACGCCTATCGCCAGCGCGAATACACCGAGGCCGTGATCGGCGACCTGGCCGCCGTCGGCATCAAGGCCAACCTCAAGTTCATGCAGTACCGGGCCCTTCGCGACCTGGTGTGGAAGGGCGAGACGCCGCTCCATCACATGACCTGGGGGTCCAACTCCATTCCCGACGCCTCGGCCAGCACGGGTCACTTCTTCTCCGGCGGTCGCGACGACCCGGCGAAGGATCCCAAGGTGACCGAGCTGCTCGCCGAAGCCGGCACGATCACCGACCCGGACAAGCGCAAGGAGCTCTACAAGGAGGCGCTGTCCATTATCTCCGGCGAGCTCTACTGGCTGCCGATGTTCTCCTACGCCAAGTATTACGCCTTCTCGTCCGACCTCGACTTCACGCCGACGCCCGACGAGATCCCGCGGTTCTACACGGCGAAGTGGAACTGATCGTGCGATAACGGTCTCAGGGCCCGGTCCGCACCGCGGCGGCCGGGCCCTGAGGACCATCGCACCCGCTCACTGTTCACAGACGGAAGCCGGGCATGCTGGTTTATGCGCTCAAGCGCCTGGGCGTCGCGGGTCTCGTGGCGCTGACGGTGTCTTTCCTCTCGTTCTCGCTCATCTATGTCTCGGGCGATCCGGCCTTCGCGCTCGCCGGCGAGACGGCGACCGAGGCCGATATCGAGAATATCCGGCGGGTCTACGGGTTCGACCGGCCGATCGTCGTCCAGTATCTCGACTGGCTCGGCAGTGCGCTGACGGGCGATTTCGGGCATTCGAACTATCTGAACACGGATGTCGCCTCGGTCATCTTCGACCGTCTGCCCGTAACCATGACGCTCGGCGCCTGCGCGCTCGCCTTCGCGCTCGCGCTCGCCATTCCGCTCGGCGTCCTCGCCGCCATGCGCCCCAATACGCTGCTCGACCGCTTCGCGCTGACCGTCGCGGTCATCGGCCAGGCCATGCCGAGCTTCTGGTTCGCGCTCATCATGATCTTCTGGCTCGGCATTACCTGGCGGCTCCTGCCGATCACCGGCACCGCCTCGTGGCTCAACTTCATCATGCCGTCGGTCGCGCTCGGCTACTACATCACGCCGGCGGTCATGCGACTCACGCGGGCGGGCATGATGGAGGTGCTCTCCTCCGACTATATCCGCACCGCCCGTGCCAAGGGGCTGAAGCCCGTGCGGGTGCTGTTCAAGCACGCGCTGAGGAACGCCATCATTCCGGTGGTCGCGCTGTCCGCAGTGCAGTTCGGCTTCATGCTTGGCGGCTCCATCGTGATCGAGACGATCTTCGCCATCAACGGGCTGGGTTTCCTCGCCTGGGAATCGATCCAGCGCGGCGATCTGCCGATGATGCAGGCCATCGTGCTGGTCCTGGCCTGCTTCTACATCGTGCTGACCTTCGTCGCCGATCTTCTGAACGCCTTCCTCGATCCGCGCATCAGGGTGAGCTGACATGGCCGACACGACAGCAAGCACGAGCACCGCACCCAGCGCCGACAGTGTGCTCGCCCCCTCGCCCGGCGCGCTGATGCGGCGGCGCATGTTCGGCCATTACGGCTTCATGTTCGGCACCGCGGCCCTCCTCGCCATCCTGCTGATCGCGCTGTTTGCCCCGCTCATCGCCCCGCACGACCCGCTGGGCCAGGATCTGGCGCGCAAGCTCATTCCGCCGATATGGCACGACGACCCGAAGGCCACCTGGGTCTATCCGCTCGGCACCGACATGTTCGGGCGCGACTATCTCTCCCGCCTCATCTACGGCGCACGCATCTCGCTGCTGATCGGGTTCGCCGCCATGGTGATCTCCGGCGTCATCGGCACCGCCCTCGGCGTGGCGGCGGGCTATTTCGGCGGGCGGGTCGACATGGTGGTGAACTTCATCATCACCACAAGGCTCTCCATGCCGGTGGTGCTCGTCGCGCTTGCCGTCGTCTCGCTGATCGGCAACTCGCTCTGGGTCGTGATCTGGGTGCTCGGGCTTCTCATCTGGGACCGGTTCGCGGTCGTCATGCGAAGCTCCACCCAGCAGGTGCGCGGGCTCGACTATGTGGCCGCCGCCCAGGCGCTCGGCTGCTCCACGACGCGCGTCGTCCTGTCGGAGATCATGCCGAACATCGTCAACAACCTGATCGTGGTGGCGACGGTGGAGATGGCCCATGCCATCATCCTGGAGGCCGCGCTGTCCTTCCTGGGGCTGGGCGTGCAGCCGCCGGAGCCCTCCTGGGGCCTCATGATCTCCGAAGGCAAGGGGCTCATGTTCTTCGAACCCTGGCTGATCGGCATTCCCGGCACGGCGCTGTTCGTCCTGATCCTGTCGATCAACCTGCTCGGTGACGGCATCCGCGACGTGACCGCACCGGAAAACCGGAACTGAGGAGAGGCCCGCATGGCTCAAGGCGACACCATCCTCGAGGTTAAGAACCTGACGGTCGACATCCCGGTGCCGGGCGGCATGCTGCATGCCGTCCAGGGGCTGAACTTCTCGGTCAGCCGGGGCGAGACCCTGTGCATCGTGGGCGAATCGGGCTGCGGCAAGTCGCTCACCTCGCTCGCCCTCATGGACCTCCTGCCGAAGAAGGCGATCCGCAAGGCCGACCGGCTGACGCTGGAGGGCGAGGATCTCCTGTCGCTGTTGGAAAGCCGCATGGCCGACATTCGCGGCAATTCCATGGGCATGATCTTCCAGGAGCCGATGACGAGCCTGAACCCGGCCTACACGATCGGCGACCAGATGGAGGAGATCCTGCTGCGCCACCGCAGGGTGTCGCGGCGCGAGGCGCGCGAGCGTGCGATCTACCTTCTGGAGAAGGTCGGCATCACGGCCGCGGCGAGCCGGCTCGGCCAGTATCCCCACCAGCTCTCCGGCGGGCTTCGCCAGCGCGTCATGATCGCCATGATGCTGATGTGCGGGCCGAAGCTGATCATCGCCGACGAGCCGACCACCGCGCTCGACGTGACCATCCAGGCGCAGATCCTGCTCTTGCTCGCCGAGCTGCAGAAGGAGTTCGAGATGGGGCTCATCCTCATCACCCACGATCTCGGCGTCGTCGCGCGCGTGGCCGACCGGGTGGTGGTGATGTATGCCGGCGAGATCGTGGAGGAAGGTGCCGCGACCCATGTGTTCGAGCGCCCGACCCATCCCTATACGCAGGGGCTTCTGGAATGCATCCCCGTGCCGGGCAAGACGAAGCGCGGCGCGCATCTCGGCTCGATCCCGGGCATTGTCCCCTCGCTCGTCGGCGACCTCCGGGGCTGCCATTTCGCCGAGCGCTGCCGTTATGCCATGCCCGAATGCCGGCAGGGCCATATCGCGCTCAGGGCCGGCCTTGAGGACGATCACGCCTATCGCTGCGTCCTCGAGCCCGACGTGACCATGGCGCATGCGCGCGAAAGGGGGGTGGCATGAGCGATCTCGTCATCAGCGCGAAGGACGTCACGCGCACCTTCATGATCTCCGCCGGCGCGTTTCGCGGCAAGCGGCCGCTGCATGCGGTCAACGGCGTCAATCTGGATGTGGCGCGCGGCGACGTCCTGGCGCTCGTCGGGGAATCGGGCTGCGGCAAGACCACGCTGGCGAAGATGCTGCTCGGCCTCATGGCGCCGACATCCGGCACCATCGAGCTGGCCGGAAAGCCGGTCACCTCGTTTGAGAGGCTGGAGCTTGCCCGCCTCGTCCAGCCGATCTTCCAGGATCCCTATTCCTCGCTCAATCCGAGGAAGTCCATCGGCTCGATCATCACCCTGCCCCTCAAGGTCCAGGGCGATCCGAACCCGGAGACCTGGCGCAAGCGGGCGGAGGAGATCATGGAGCTCGTCGGCCTGCCGGCGCGGCTCTACAACAATTTCCCGAGCCAGCTCTCCGGCGGCCAGCGCCAGCGCGTCGCCATCGCGCGCGCCCTCATCAACCGGCCGCAGGTGGTGATCTGCGACGAGCCGACCTCCGCGCTCGACGTCTCCGTGCAGTCGCAGATCCTCAACCTGCTGCAGGATCTGCGCTCCGAGCTCAACCTCACCTATGTCATCATCACCCACAATCTCGCCGTGGTGGAGCATATCGCGACGCGCGTCGCGGTGATGTATCTGGGCCGGGTGGTGGAGGAGGCGGAAACCGGGCCGCTCTTCGCCAAGCCGCGCCATCCCTATACGGAGGCCCTGCTCCAGTCGGTGCTCACCCCCGACCCCTCGCTCGGCATTCCCGACACCCATCTCGGCGCCGCCTATCCCAACCCCGTCGATCCGCCATCGGGGTGCACCTTCCATCCCCGCTGCCGCTATGCCATGCCGCACTGCTCGACCGTCGAGCCGCGCTATGTGACGACCGATGACGGCCATGTCCAGTGCCATCTTTTCGACGAGAACGAGGGCCGGGAACGGGCCTGAGACACCGCTTGGAGGAACCGATTGCCATGACCCGCAAGGATGCGATGGAGCGCGCGCGCGCCTGGTATGACGACGACAAAGAGGGGTATTTCCCCACGCTCGCCCGCCATGTGGCGATCCCCACGGAGAGCCAGGAGCCGTCGCGCCTGTCGGAGCTCTACCGCTATCACGCCGAGGAGACCCGGCCGGCCTTCGAGGCGATGGGCTTCGAGGTCGAGGTCTACGACAACCCGGTCGAGGGCCAGGGCCCGGTCATGCTGGCGAGCCGCATCGAGGATCCCGCCCTGCCGACCGTTCTGGGCTACGGCCATGGCGACGTGGTGCGCGGCCAGGAGGATCGCTGGACCAAGGGCGAGGGCCCCTGGGTGCTCGCGCGCGACGGCGACAAGGTCTATGGCCGCGGCACCGCCGACAACAAGGGCCAGCTCGTCACCCATATCGGCGCCTACAAGGCCGTGCTCGAGACGCGCGGAACGCTGGGCTTCAACGCGAAGTTCATGATCGAGACCGGCGAGGAGAACGGGTCCCAGGGGCTGAAGCAGCTCGTCGCGGAGAACCGCGAGGCCTTCGCCGCCGATGCGCTGTTCGCCTCCGACGGGCCGCGCGCCGACCGCAACCGCGCCAATCTCACGCTCGGCAGCCGCGGCGCGCTCAATTTCGAGCTCTCGGTCAATCTGCGCGAGGGCGCCCACCATTCCGGCAATTGGGGCGGCCTGCTCGCCAATCCGGGCATCATCCTCGCCCATGCGCTCGCCACCATCACCGATGCCAGGGGCCGCATCCTCGTGGAGGGCTGGCGGCCGGAGAACGTTCCCCGGAATCTCCGGGACATTCTCCGGGGCGCGACCGCGGAGAAGGGCCCCGGCGCGCCGGAGATCGATCCCGACTGGGGCGAGCCCGGCCTGACGGCAGCGGAGAAGCTCGCCACCTGGAACAGCTTCGAGGTTCTGGCCTTCGTGACCGGCATTCCCGACGCGCCGCTCAACGCCGTGCCGCCGACCGCGCGCGCCGTCTGCCAGCTGCGCTACATCCCCGAGACGAAGGGCTCCGACATCGTGCCCGCCTTGCGCGAGCATCTCGACCGGCACGGCTTCTCCATGGTGGAGATCCTGCCCCCGCCATCCGGCAATGCCGGCGGCTTCGAGGCCGCCCGGACCGATCCGGACCACCCCTGGGCCAAATGGGTCGAGGGCGCCGTCGGGCGCGCCGCCGGCACCCCGCCCGTGGTCACGCCGAGCACCGGCGGGTCGATCTGCAACGACGTCTTCGCGGAGGTCCTCGACATCCCCTTCGTCTGGCTGCCGCTCAGCTATGCCGGCTGCTCCCAGCATGCTCCCGACGAGCACATCCTCGTGCCCCTGATCCGCGAGGGGCTCGGCCTCGTCACCGGCGTCTACTGGGACCTCGGCGACCCCGAAACCCGCTACCGGCCCTAGGTCCAACCGATGACGAAGGTCCTGATCGCAGGCTTCAAGCACGAGACCAACACCTTCTCCGTCCTGAAGACGGACCGTGCCGCCTACGAGGCGCGAAGCTGGGTGGAAGGCGCGGCGATCCCGGAGGCCTATCGCGGCACCAATACCGAGATCGCCGCCTTCATCGACGCCGCCGGACGCCACGGCTGGACGCCCGTCTATGCGGTGGCCGGCGACGCGACGCCCTCCGGCCCCGTGACGCAGGCGATGTTCGACACCGCGGTCGGGGCCATCGCCCGCGCCGTCGACGATGCGGGCGGCGTCGACGCCATGCTGCTCAACCTGCATGGCGCGATGGTCTGCGAGCATACCGATGACGGCGAGGGCGCGCTTCTGGAGGCCCTGCGCGAGCGCTACGGGCGGGCTCTGCCCATCGGCGTGACGCTCGACCTCCACGCCAATGTCACCGACCGCATGGCCGCGCTCTGCGACATCATGGTGAGCTACCGCACCTACCCGCATGTCGACCTTCACGACATCGCGACGGAATGCGCCGACCTCCTCGCGCGCACGCTCAAGGGCGGGATCCGCCCGACGGTGACAGTCGCGCGCCGCGAGACGATGGAGGGCTTCGACCAGGGGCGCACGACCGCGCCCGGCCCCATGCTCGACGCGCTGGAGCGCGCCCGCGCCATGATGGCGGAGCCCGGCGTCCTCTCCGTCTCCGTCAATGCCGGCTTCACCCATGCCGATACATACGACACCGGCCCGAGCGTGGTCGTGGTGGGCGACGGCGCGGACGAGCGCTACCGCGCCATGGCGGAGGAGCTCATGGCCTTCGGCTGGGAGACGCGCCATATCGCGACGGTCGGGACGGTCTCCTACGCGGACGCCATGGCGGTTGCCCGGGCGGAGGGACGCCCGGGCGCGCCTGTCGTCATCGCGGATTTCGCGGACAATCCGGGCGGCGGGGGCTATTCGGACTCCACCGGCCTGCTGCGCGCGATGGTGGAAGCAGGGCTCCGCGACACCGCCTTCGGCATGATCTGCGACCCCGAGGCCGCCGCGGCCTGCCACGAGGCCGGCGAGGGCGCGCGCGTCCCGCTCGCGCTCGGCGGCAAGACGGATCCGCGCTTCGGCGCGCCTGTGGAGATGACCGGCACGGTCAAGGCCCTCTCCGACGGCCGGTTCCGTTTCGAGGGCCCCATGCAGGCGGGGCTGGCCATCGATTGCGGGCCGAGCGCGCTTTTCGAGGCCGGCGGCCTGTCCATCGCCATCGGCTCGCGGCGCTACCAGAATTACGACCGCGCCTTCTTCACCCATCTGGGCCTCGTGCCGGAGGAGCACGCGGTCATTGCCGTGAAATCCGCGCAGCATTTCCGCGCCGCCTACGGTGCGAAGGCCTTCGCCATCGTGCTCGCCGACGAGGGCCACGGGCTCACCTCGCACGATCTGAAGCGCCTGCCCTACGCCCGCGTGCGCCGCCCGGTCTATCCGCTGGACCTGGAATGATGGCGCCGCCGCATCAAAGCCCCCTCACCCTCCCATCGCAACGAGGAGCAAAGCCATGAGCAAGGGAATGGTCACGGCGGCCCAGCCGGAAGCGGTCGAGGCGGGCGTGGAGATGCTCAAGGCCGGCGGAAACGCCGTCGACGCGGCCATCGCCACGGCACTGACGCAGACCGTGGTCGACCCCTTCATGTGCGGCATTGCCGGCTTCGGCTCGATGCATCTCTACCTGCCCTCGCGGACCACGCATCACTGCCTCGATTTCCATGCCCGCGCGCCGGGCGCGGTGACCGACGACATGTGGGCCGACAAGCTCGTCGCGGAATGCGAGGACGGTTTCGGCTTCATCCTGGAGGGCCGCGTCAACGAGGTCGGCTATCAGGCCATCGCCACGCCGGAAAGCCTCGCGGCCTATGCCAGCGCGCTCGCGCGCTACGGCACGAAGAGCCTCGCCGAGGTCATGGCGCCGGCCATCGCCTATGCGGAGGAAGGCTACATGGTCCGCCCCCATATGCGGGGCTTCTGGACGCAGGCCGAACCTGCCGGACGCGTCGCCCACACAGAGTACCTGAAAGGCTCGCCCGCCACCGCACGCACCTATCTCGACGCCGATGGCGGCCTGCTGCCGCTCGGCGCCGTCATCCGCAATCCCGACATGGCGCGGACCTATCGCCGGATCGCCGAGCATGGCGCGGAGGATTTCTACCGGGGCGACATCGCGCACACCATCGCCCGCGACATGGCCGAGCATGGCGGGCTGATCTCGCTTGAGGATCTTGGCAATTGCGGACCGGAGGACACCGGGCCGCTATGGACGGAGTATCGCGGCTACCGCATCGCCTCCAACCCGCCCCCCGGCGGCGGCGTGATGGTGCTCCAGATGCTCAACATCCTGGAGAATTTCGACCTTGCCGCCATGGGCCACAACAGCCCGGACTACATCCGCACCGTGGCGGAGGCCATGAAGATCGCGACCGTCGACAAGGACGCCCATGTGGGCGACCCCCGCTTCGTCGACGTGCCGCTCGACCGCCTCCTGTCGAAGCCTTACGCGGCCGAGTGCGCCGGGCGCATCGCACGCGGCGAGAAGACCCATGTGCCCCGCCTCGTGAAGGGCGCCGACCAGAAGGAGACGACGCAGCTCTGCGTGGTCGACGGCCAGGGCGACATCGTCTCCATGACCCATTCGCTCGGCATGCCGTCGGGGGTGACGACCGACGGGCTGGGCTTCATCTACAATGGCTGCATGGGCGTCTTCGATCCGCGCCCCGGGCGAACCGGCTCGCTCGCGCCGGGCAAGGCGCGGTTCACCTCCATGGCGCCGACCATCGTCTTCAGGGGCGAGGAGCCCGTGCTCGCCATCGGCGCGCCGGGCGGCACCTATATCGCCATGGGCGTGCTTCAGGGCATCCTGAACGTGCTCGATTTCGGCATGTCGGCGGCCGAGGCCGTCGCCGCGCCGCGCTTCTCCGCGACCAGCGACATCATCGAGATCGTCAACCGCATTCCGCGCTCGGTGCAGGCCGCGCTCGAGCGGGACGGCTACGCGATCCGCCGCTACCCCGTGAACTACCACTTCGCCGGCGTCCACGCGATCCGGCTCACCGCGAACGGCCTCGACGGCGGTGCCGATCCCGGCCGCGACGGCATGGCCCTGGAGGCCTGAGCGCCGCGGGGCGGCATTTCCCATGTCCGGCCATTCGGGTACCATGGCCCGAACTCGGAAACGGGGGCCTGGGAGGGACATCATGGACGCCGAGACGCTGCGTACGATGCAGGCGCCCCTCAAGGCGCGCTACCGCGAGCGGCCGGAGGCCGCGCTCGTCACGCTCCGGGCGGATGGCCGCCTCGACGGGGACGCCATTGCCTGCAAGGTGGAGACGGGCCGCGCGCTGGTCACGGCGGGGCTGCACCCCGCGACCGGCGGCAGCGGGGCTGAGGCCTGTTCGGGCGACATGCTTCTGGAGGCGCTCGTCGCCTGCGCGGGCGTCACGCTGAAGGCCGTGGCGACCGCCATCGGCGTGGAGCTGCGCGGCGGACGGATCGAGGCGGAGGGCGATCTCGATTTCCGCGGCACGCTCGGGGTCGACCGGGACGCGCCCGTCGGCTTCCGCGAGATCCGCCTCACCTTCGATCTCGACACCGACGCACCGCACGACAGGCTCGACGAGCTGCTGAGGCTCACGGAGCGCTACTGCGTCGTCCTCCAGACCCTCACCACCTCGCCACGCCTCTCCGCCACGATGACGGCGGAAGGCTGAGAGAGGCTCCGTCAGGCCGCGAAGCTCGCGAAGTCCTTCGGCGCCAGGTCGTGGTTGTGCAGGACGCGGCCCGCGCGCTCCTTGCCCGGCGCCTCGCCAGCCCATGCCGTGCGGCCGTTGACGAAAACCTCCTGGATCCCGGCGGAAAGCTGGACCGGGTCGGCATAGTCGGCGCGGTCGAGAACGGTTGCGGGATCGAACACGACGAGATCGGCGAAGGCGCCCTCGGCGAGCCGGCCCCGGCCCTTCAGGCCGAACCGGGCGGCCGGCAGCGCCGTCATGCGGCGGACCGCCTCCTCCAGGCCGAAGAGCCCCACATCGCGGGCATAGTGGCCGAGCACGCGCGGGAAGGTTCCCCAGAGGCGCGGATGCGGGCGGATATCGTGCGGCAGACCGTCGGAGCCGATCATGGAAAGCGGGAACTTGAGCACGCGCTGCACATCGTCCTCGTCCATGGTGAAATAGACAGCCCCGGCGGGCTGGAGCCGGGCCACCGCCGCCTCGCGGGAGACGCCCATCTCGTCGGCGATATCGGCGAGCATCCGCCCGGCGAGATCGGGCCGCGCCTTCGACCAGGTGATCATGATCCGGTCCACGCTTGCCGCGCGGCGGGCCTCCAGCACCGTGGAGGATGCCGCATACGGGTAGACGTCGAGCGTGACCGGCTGTTCGCGCGCGCGCTCCGCGATCACCGGCAGGGTCTCGCGGGTGCGGCCGTAATTCTTCGGGTCGGTGACCTTGTGGTGGGAGAGCACGACGGGGCTGTCGCTCGCCCGGCCGATCTCGAAGGCCTCCTCCATCGCGTCACGGATCAGGTCGGCCTCGTCGCGCATGTGGGTGGCATAGATCCCGTTATAGCGCGCCAGCGGTTCCGCCACCGCGATCACCTCCGCGGTCGAGGCGGCGTTGGCCGGCTGGTAGTAGAGCCCGGTCGACAGGCCGATGGAGCCGGCCTCCAGAGCCTCGGCGAGCAGCCTGCGCATCTCGCCGCATTCCGCAGCGGTCGCCGCCCGGTCCAGCCGGTCCATCGTGGCGAGCCTGAGCGTCGTATGGCCGGTGAGCGCGGCCACATTGACCGGCGGCACGCGGGCGTCGAGCGCGGCGAGATAGTCCGCGAAGGTCGCGAACAGGTCGCCGCGCCCCTCAGCGATGAGGTCGAGCGGCGGCACCACGTCGCGCAGGCCCGGCACGGGGCCGAGGCTGATGCCGCAATTGCCGCTGACGACGGTGGTCACGCCCTGGCTGAGCTTGGCGGCCATGTCGGTGGCGAGCACCGCACGGTCGTCATGGGTGTGCACGTCCACGAAGCCCGGCGCGACGGCGAGCCCCTCCGCGCCGATCTCGCGGGTTCCCGCCCAGTCCTTCAACTCGCCCATGGCCACGATGCGGTCGCCCTCCACGGCGAGGTCGCCGCGTGTGGCGTCGGACCCCGTGCCGTCGATCAGCATGGCGTCGCGAATGACAATGTCTGCGCGTCTCTTCATGGGCCTCTCCTCCTCCATCACGCCTTGAGCGCGGACAGCCGCGCCGTCGCGGAAATATGCTCCAGGCTGGTCTTCACATGCAGCACCACGGGCTCGCTGGCGTCGACCGCCACCCTGACGGCCTCCTCCACCTCGTCGGCGTGCTCCACCCTGACGGTCTTCGCGCCGAAGGCCTCGCCGAGGCGCGTGAAATCGGGATTGGCGAGCGCCGTGCCGTAGGACCGGCCCGGGAACCGTTTCTCCTGATGGAGGCGGATCGTGCCATAGGACCCGTTGTCGGCGATGACCACCACGGGGCTCGCATCGTGGGCGATGGCCGTGGCGAGCTCGTTGCCGGTCATCATGAAGCCGCCATCGCCGACGAAGCAGACCGCCTTGCGCTTGCGCCGGCGCATGGCGGCGGCGGCCGCTGCCGGCACGCCGTAGCCCATGGCACCGGAGAGCGGCCCCAGGAGGATCTGGTCGCCGCGGAACCGGAAATAGCGATTGAGCCAGCCGCCGAAATTGCCCGCATCCGCCGTGACGATGGCATCGTCGGGGAGATGGCGCGAGAAGGCGTCGACCACGGCGCCGAAGACCACCCCGTCATCGGCCTCCACCGGCTGCCAGCGCGACCAGTCGAGATAGGCGGCATGGGCCTGGGCGACCCATGGCTCCCAGGGCCGGCCCGCCGGCCTGCGCTCCGCCAGCCGGTCGAGGAACAGCGCGCAGTCGGCGACCGCGCCGAGCGTGACGTGACGCACGCCGCCGACCGCGGCGGCATCCTCGTGGACATGAATGAGCGCCTGCTCCGGCATCGGGGCTGTGGGGAAGGTGTAGCCCTGGCTCGTCACGTCGCCGAGCCTCGTCCCGACGGCGAGGATGAGGTCGGCCTCGCGCAGCCGGTCGACCAGCGCGCGGTCCGCCGCGTAGCCCAGATGCGCGACATAGGAGCCGTGGGTGTTCTCCAGCACGTCGGCCTGGCGCGAGCTCGCCGCGACCGCCACGCCCCAGACATCTGCGAAATTCCTGAGCGCGCGGCGGCCGAAATCGTGATTGACGGCCTGGCCGGCGATGACGAGCGGCCGCTTCGCGCCGGCAAGACGCTCCGCCGTCTGGGCGACATCGATCTCGTCCACGCCGGGCAGGCCGACGCCGAGGCAGACGGGTGCCGTGGGCGGGCACGGCGCCTCCAGCATGTCCTCCGGCGTCACCACCACGACGGGCCCCGGAATCCCGCGCCTGGAGACGGCGATGGCCTGCGCCATCAGCTCGCCGGCACGCGCGGGATCGGTGATCTCAACGCACCATTTGGCGAGGTCGGAATAGGTCTTCGCGTAGTCCACCTCCTGGAAGGCCCGGCGCCCGCGATGGCCGCGCTCCACCTGGCCGACGAGCACGACGAGCGGCACACCGTCCTCCTGCGCGGTCTGGATGGCGATGGTGGCGTTCGACGCGCCCGGCCCGCGGCTCACCATGACCACCCCCGGCCGGCGCATAAGCCGGGCGTCGGCGAGCGCCATGAAACCGGCGCCGCCCTCGTGCCGGCAGGTGACGAGCGAGATGGAGGGGTCGTCGCGCAGGGCGTCGATCACGCCCAGAAAGCTTTCCCCCGGTACGCAGAAGACCCGGTCGAGATCGTGGGCCTTCAGGCAGGCCACGATCTCGCGGCCGGCCGTGGACTCAGAACTGGACACGGATGTGGCCACGGACTCGACATCACTCATACTCGTCGTCTTCCTCTTTCTTGCTGGCATCGGATCGGGGCGCGTCCCGCAGCTCGGGCGGGAAGGCGGACTGCACGATAGTCTCCAGAGCGTTACGAAACCGCTCCCATCCCTCCTCGTCGCGCAGGGAAACGCCGAGGAACTGATCCTCCGTCTTCGAGCGCAGCACGAGATAGAGCACGCCGGCGAGCAGGATGCCGGTGATGGCGGGGACGTCGACCGTGTCGGCCTCGTGATCGGCGGCGATGTTCTCGATGAAGCCGCGGGCAAGCTGCTCGCGGCGCTTGGCGAGCTTCTGTCGGGTCTCGTCGGCGTCCAGGAGCTCCCAGCGGCGCACCTCCTGGACGACCTCGTTGGCGCGCAGGCTGTCCATCTGCTCGGTGAGCATCAGGAGCACCGTATCGGCGGGCGACATGCCGCGGCTGGCCGCGCGCGAGGGAATGTCGCCGGCCTTCGTCCAGTAGTCGTGCGACTGCATCATGGCCATGAACAGGCCGTCCATGCCGCCGAAATAGCGATAGATCAGCTCCTTGGAGACATCGGCGCGCTTGGCCACCGCATTGATGCCGGTGCGCAGCATGCCCTCCTCGCGGATCTGGTCCTCGAGCGCCCTCTGGATCTCCTCCTCGGTGCGCTCGCGATTGCGCTTGCCAGCCTCGCGGCGCCGGGTCATGGCTCCTCCCGAATTGTCGTCTCCATTGCGATGGCCGACCGCTCCGGATCGACCTCGAGAACGGTGCACCGGTCGATGCGCGCCCAGGCCTCGCCGAGCGTGCGGCCGATCACACGGCCGCCATGCAGGACGGCGGAGCCCGCATAGACCGCCGAGGACGTCCAGCCCGTCTTGCCCGCAAGCCCCGGATTGGCCGACCGGATCGCCGTGATCCGCCCCTCCCCGTCGATCTCGACCTCGTCGGCCTCGCCGGCGGCGACCGTCAGGCCGGCGGCGAGCGCGATGGTGCGGCGGGGGGCGCCGGCCCCCGCGAGCATGCCGAAGCCGGCCTCCGCCGCGCAGGCCGCGAGCCCCGAGACGGGCCGGATCGAATTGTGCAGGATCGCAAGCCCCGCCCCGCCGCCATCGGCAACGAGGCGCGCCTCGCCGATATCCGGCCGGCGGGCCACGCGCCGGCTGTTGGCGAGGGCGATGCCGCCGGGCGTCGCGGCGACGAGCCCGGCATCGTATTCTCCATGGGCCGACAGCACGGCCTTGACGGCCTCCGCCGGCGCCTCCCCCGCCTCGAGCCTGCGAAGCACCTGCCGGTTGATCGGCTCCCCCCCCCCCCCCCCCGTATCGGGAAGCCGGTGGCCGGTGACCAGGCCGGCCGGCGCCGCGACGAGGAACTTCGTCAGGGGTTCCGGACGGTCCGGCCCGCTGGAGATGACAGCGGCGAGCGGCGCCTTCATGAGCGCGGCCTCGCCGCCGGCGGCGGACCACGCCGACCGCAGCGCAGCGAGCCCGCCCCTCTGCGTCGTGAAGAAGACCGGCCGGTCCTCGACGAGCGCGGCGAAGACGGCGAAGCCGCCGATCTCGCCCCGCCCGGCCCGCTCCGCCATGGCGAGCGCCTCGGCCACCGCGGCGCCCGCGCCCGCGCCATATGCCGCGATCCCGATGGTCATGGGCCTGCCCCCCGGTTCAGTCTCCGCCCGTCGTGACGGGATCGGAGATGTTCAGCCCCGTGATGAAACGCTGGAACACGAGCGCAAGCAAGAGCGGCGGCACGGTGGAGAGGATACTCGCCGCGGCGAACAGCACGAGCTCCGTCCTGAAGCCCGGCATCAGCGGCGACAGGCCGAGCAATGCCGGCGAGAGCGTCTGCGCATTGGTCCCGCCGGTCAGAACGATGCCGAAGAGCAGGTCGTTCCAGGACACCAGGAAGGCGATGATGAAGGCTGCCGCGATCCCCGGCGCCGCCATCGGGAAGGTGACGTAGAAGAGCACCTGGAGCCGGCTGCAGCCGTCGATGCGCGCGGCCCGCTCCACCTCCACGGGCAGGGAGGCGAAATAGCCCATCAGCATCCAGCTCAGCAGCGGCACCACCGCGGTGAGATAGGTGATGCCGAGCCCGAAGAGGCTGCCGACCATGCCGACGGCGGAGAAGAACACGAAATAGGGAATAAGCATGGTGATCGGCGGCAGGACGCGGCTGACCAGAAGCGTGAACAGGAGCGCGTTCTTGCCCGGGAACTCGAAGCGGCCGAAGGCGTAGCCCGCGAAGGACGCGATCAGCGCGGCGAACGCCGCCGACGGCAGCGCCACGATTGCGGAGTTGACGAAACCCTCCATGACCGCGCGGGTCTGCCCGCCGAAGATGGAGTCGGACGCCGACAGGCCGAGCACGCGCAGATAGTTGTCGAGCGTGAGCGAGGGCGGCATGCCGACGAGACTGTCGAGCACGTCGATCTCCGACATGAACGAGGCCTTGAGCGTCCAGTAGAAGGGAAAGAGCGTCCAGAAGGCGAGGAACAGGGCGCCCGCGCCGACGGCCCACGGTCGCCAGCCCTCGCCCGCGATCTTGCGGCGTGCCTCAGCCATTGGCGGTCTCCTTCTTCACTTTCTTCTTTCTCAAGAGCAGGAAATAACCGACGGCGAGCGCGACCGACATGGCGGTCAGGATGAAGGAGGTCGCCGCGGCGAGGCCGTATTGCGAGAACTCGAAATTGTAGCGGAAGACCAGCATGGGCAGGATCTGGCTTGCCGTGCCCGGCCCGCCGCGCGTGAGCGAGAAGACGAGGTCGAACTGGCGCACCGCCTCCACCGTCATGACCACGAGCACGATGAGTGTCGTGTGCCTCAAATGCGGCAGCGTGATGTGCGCGAAGCGCCGCACGGGCCCCGCCCGGTCGATGCGCGCGGCGTTGTAGAGATCCTCCGGGATGGTCTGCAGCGAGGCCAGGTAGAAGAAGGTGCCGAGCGGAGCGAGATGCCAGACGAAGGCGACGGACACCCAGATCAGCGCCATGTCCTGCGACAGCCAGACATGGGAGGGGCCGACGATCCCCATGGGCGCGAGCAGCGCGTTGAGCGCGCCGACATTCGGGTTGAGCATGAAGGAGAAGACGGTCGCGGTGACCACCTGCGAGATGGCCCAGGGCAGGAGCACCAGGGCGCGCAGGAGGCCCTTGCCGGGGAAATCCTCGTTCAGGACCAGCGCGAAGCCGAGCGAGAGCGCGAAGGACAGGACCACCGCGATGGCGGAGAAGACGACGGACCGCCAGGCCGCCGCCAGCACCTTCGGGTCGGTGATCGCCGTCCAGTAGTGCTTGGCGCCGACGAATTCCATGGTGCGCAGGATGACGTTCGACTCGTGCAGGCTCAGCCACGCCGAATAGACGAGCGGCACGAAGATGATGGCGGCGTTGAGGAGCGACACGCCGAGAATGATGACGAGCGCGAACTGGGTATCGCTCATCTGGCGCGCCCGCGCGGCCTCGCGCGCCGGCAGCGCCGCCGTCTGGGCCCCGGCCATCACGCGGCCTCCATCGCCGGATGGACGCGCGCGCCCGCCGCGTCGAACAGATAGAGCTTGCCATGGGGCAGGACGAGGTCGATGGGCTCGCCCATGGCCGCATCCCGGTCGGGATCGGTGCGCAGCTTCACGATCTGCTGGCCCTGCCCGCCCGCGGCCTCGCCGAGCCTGACATCCACGAAGAGGTCGGAGCCGACGGGCTCGGTGGCATGGACCGTGCCCGTGACGGCGATGCCGTCCGCCGCGCCGTCGCCGGCGACCAGGAGCGCCTCCGGGCGGATGCCGATGGCGGCCGTTCCGCCCGCCCTGCCCGCCCGGTCGGCGAGCCCGTCGGCAAGCGGCAGGAAGGCGCCGCCCGCAGCCTCGAGCCCCGCCTTTCCGTCGCGCGTGGCGAGCCTGCCCTCGACGATGTTCATGGCCGGGCTGCCGACGAAGGAGGCGACCCACTTGTTCGCCGGATAGCGGTAGATCTCGCGCGGCGGGGCATATTGCATCAGATGACCGTCGCGCATGACGGCGATCCGGTCGGCCATGGTCATGGCCTCGACCTGGTCGTGGGTGACGTAGATGAAGGTCGCCCCCAGACGCTCGTGCAGCATCTTCAGCTCCACGCGCATCTCCGTCCTGAGCTTGGCGTCGAGGCTGGAGAGCGGCTCGTCGAACAGGAAGACCGCCGGCTCGCGCACCGCCGCGCGGCCGATGGCGACCCGCTGGCGCTGGCCGCCGGAGAGCTGGTGCGGCCTGCGGTCGAGGAAGGGCTCCACCTTGAGCATCTCCGCGACCTTGCGCACGCGCTCCGCGATCTCCGCCTTCGCGACCCGCGCCCGGCGCAGCGGGAAGGCGATATTGTCGAACACCGTCATGTGCGGATAGAGCGCGATGGACTGGAACACCATGGCGATGTCGCGCTTGTCGGGCGGCGTGTGGGCGACCGCCCGCCCACCGATATAGATCTCGCCGTCGCTCGGGGAATCGAGCCCGGCGACCATGTTGAGCGTCGTCGTCTTGCCGCAGCCCGAGGGGCCGAGAAAGATCACGAACTCGCCGTCGCCCACGTCGAGCGAAATATTGTCGACCGCCACGCCGCCCCCGAAGCGGCGGGTGACCCCGTCAAGCACAACATTAGCCATGGGATGAGCCTTTCAACTGTCCCTCTTTCAACTGTTTCTATTGTCTCGATGCCGTCCCGGCAGCCGCCGGCCCGCCCTTGTGCCCTTTCGTCATCCCCGCGAAAGCGGGGATCCATGCCGAGCCGGCAAGATGGATTCCCGCTTTCGCGGGAATGACGAGATCGAGGGAGCGTTCGAGCGCCGGTGCCCCCATCCCTCCGATCTGTCAACGGCATCCGGATGCAGGTCCCAGGACGACGTCATTCGCGTTGCCGGACCGGCCGACGTCCTCACATATACTTGTCGTAGAGCCGGTCCCAGTTCTCGCGCAGGGCGACGACCACCTCCTTCGGCGTCATCGAGCCGGACTGGAGGAGCTCGTCGGCGATCATGTCGTGCATGGCCGCGTCCCATTCCTGATACCAGGGCGCCTTCAGCATGTTCGGAGCCATGGCGCGCCGGCGGCCGGCGAAGAGCCAGCCGTAGCTCTCTTCCGCATAGGGCTCGTACATCCACTTCATGATGGCGGCCTTCACCTCCGGATCGTCGTAGATCGCCGGGAAAGGCACGGGCAGGTTGGCCTTCTCCACCCACTTCTTGTGCACGGCGAATTCGCCGGCCTTGTTCTTGTAGCCGTAGAACTTCACCAGCTCCCAGGCGGCCTCGAGCTCGGCATCGGAGCGCTCGCGGGTCGACATGGCGAGCAGCGCATGGCCGACGAGCACGGTGTCGTTGGTCGCCCCAGGCATCACCGGGTTCTGGCAGTTATAGGCGGCGATCCGGCTCTTTTCCGGGTCGTTATAGTTGAAGCTGTTGTAGTCCATATTGGTGTGGAAGGCGTGCAGGCCCTTCATCCAGGAGCTCGAGGCCTCCGTGCTCGACCAGGACAGGACGGCATGCGGGATGAGCTCCTCGTCCCACCACTGCTTCCAGTCGGCCAGCACCTTGGCGAGCGGCGTGTCGGGCCCGAAGGTCGCCTTGAGATCGGCGTCGACGAAGGTCTCGCCTTCGGAGAAGCCCTGCGAGATCAGCCCCCAGGGCAGGCCCGTCCAGGCATTGTACATGTTGATGAGCATCGGGTGCTCGACGATGCCCTTCTTCTTGACGGCGCGCGCCTGGTCGGCGACCTCGTCCCATGTCTTCGGGTAGTCGTCCGGATTGCCCGTTCCGCCGAAGCCCGCCTTCTCCAGCACCTCCTCGTTGCGGAACATGCACATCGGGCCGCCATTGTAGTAGGTGAGGCCCAGATAGTCGCCGTTCATGGCCACAGCGTCGGCGACGATGCCCGGGAACATCTGCTCCTTGATCTCGTCGAGCCCCGGCATGTCGTTGATCGGGCGGATCCAGCCGGCCGCATGCCAGCGCGAGGCCTGGCCGCGCTGGGCATAGAACATGTCGAGCGGCGCGCCGCCGGCGAGCTTGGTCTCCAGAACCGCCGCGTAGTCGCCCGGAATGGGCGCGAGATCGAGCGGCAGCCCCATCTCCTCGCGGAACGCCTTCGCGTTGCCCTCCACGATCTCGCTGCCCCAGGGCCAGAACGCGAAGCGCAGCGGGTCCATGGCGCGGGCGAGGCCGGGCAGCCCCCCGGCCGCCAGCGCCGAGCCGCCCATCAGGGCCGAGGCCGCGACGAAGCGGCGGCGGGTCATCGAAAACGGATCTTGCGTCATTGTGAGCCTCCCCCATGAAGGTCCGGCCAGCACCATTTGTGACCGTGTGGTCACATTAGAGACGCAACCTCTCGCACCTGTCAAGCGCGCTCGTGCGGCACCCGAAAGATGAACGGGGGATAACGGCCGGCTTCAAATTCCGTTCAGCCGGCCTTTGAGACTATGGGCACAGGCCGCAAGGGGCGAGGCGGCACGACCCCCGGTTTTCCGCATAGTCGCGAGCGGCCGCGAATGCTGTGGCATACGCCGCCGGCCCGCGGCTCGCGGCGAGAACCGGAGGAGGCACATGTCATGTTCCTGATCAAGACGACGCTCGTCGCCACCGTGCTGGCGGTCGCCGCCATCATGATGCTCGCGCTGCTGATCCGCGCGACGGAATGGGAGGGACGGACGACGGCCTCGCAGGAGACCGTCACGGAAGCGAATGCGCAATGAGCGCGCGAAGAGGAATGCATCGGGGATGCACACCATGGAAGCCATCGCACTGGCGGCGGCGCTGATCGTCCTTCTGGCGCTGGTCGCCTTTTCCAGCCGGGACGGCACGAAATAGCCGCGCCGGCGGAAAGACGCGGACGGCTATTGGGTCGCCGCGAGCCGGGCCGCGAAATAGGCGACGGTCTTCGAATAGACCGTGGACTTGTTCCACTGCCGGATCACGTTGAAATTGTGCGAGCCCTCGGCATAGGACCCGCCGGGGCGCCAGCCGTATCCCCTGAGATAATTGGCCGTGGAGGCCAGCACGTCGGGCACCGAGCGGATGAGGTCGCGCCGTCCGTTGCCGTCGTAGTCGACGCCGAATTTCACATAGTTGGAGGCAAGGAACTGGGTCTGGCCGAGCTCGCCCGCCCAGGCGCCGCGCATCTGGCGGGGCGAGAGGTCGCCGCGCTGGATGATGGTGAGCGCGGCGACGAGCTCGCGCTGGAACATGTCCGTGCGCCGGCAGTCATAGGCAAGCGTCGCCAGCGCGCGCAGCACGGAGCGGTTGCCCATATTGGCGCCATAGTCGGATTCCAGCCCCCAGATCGCCACGATCACCGGGCCCGGCACGCCATAGCGCCGCTCGATGCCCGACAGGAGCCGCGCATGGCTGCGCAGCAGGCGGGCGCCGCGGCTGAGCCGGCTCTTGTTGACCATGCGGCCGGCGAATTGCTGGAAGCTCTGCTTGAAGACGCGCTGGTTGCGGTCGAGCGAGATGACCTTCCGGTCGTAGCTCACCCCGTTGAGAGCGGAGACGGTGCGCTGCGAGAAGCCCCGCGACAGCGCCTCGCGCTTGAAGGCCTCCAGCCAGACATTGAACCCGCCGGACGGCTCGCACGGCACCGCCGCCGCCTGCCCCGCCCACAGGAGCCCCGCCATGGTGAGCGCGAGCCCCGCCAACCGCCACTGCATCAGCCCCATGAGCCTCATCCCCGCACAAGCGATATCGACAGCGCAAGGAGTATAGCACGCCGCGACGCAAAGCGCTCATGACGGCGGGAGCGGCCACGGCGAGGCATGCCGCGATCCCTGCGGCGGCACGTCCGCCATCGCATCGCCGCTCAAATTGAATTAATTCCCGAATATCGCTCTCGGGGCTTGATCGGCGGCGCCTGTGCGACGACTCTTCATGGACGAGGAACGGCGCACGCGGAGATCCGCATGCAGAACACGGAAACGACACTCGACCGCCGCGCCATGCTCGCCTCGATGGGCGCGTTCGCCCTGGGCGGCCTGCGCTGCGCCCCGGCCATGGCGGCCCCCCTTCACATGCGCACCGTCCCGGCGACGGGAGAAGCGCTGCCGGCGATCGGCATGGGTAGCTGGATCACCTTCAATGTCGGCGAGGACCCGGCGCTGCGCGCCGAACGCGCGAAGGTGCTCGAAGCCTTCTTCGCGCGCGGCGGCACGCTTATCGATTCATCGCCCATGTATGGCTCGTCGGAGGCGGTGATCGGCCATTGCCTCGACGCGCTCGACCGGCCGCCCGCCTTCGCCGCCACCAAGGTGTGGACCTGGCTCACCATGAACGGGCCCGACCAGATGGAGACCTCGCGCGGCCTGTGGGGCGTCGACCGGTTCGACCTCATGCAGATCCACAATCTCGTGAGCTGGGAAGGCCATCTGGAGACGCTGCGCGAGGACAAGGCCGAAGGCCGCATCCGCTATATCGGCGTGACCACCTCCCATGGCCGCCGCCATGACGAGCTTGAGGCGATCATGGAGAGCGAGGCCATCGATTTCGTCCAGCTCACCTACAATGTGACCGACCGCGCGGCGGAGGAGCGCCTCCTGCCGCTCGCCGCAGACCGCGGCATCGCGGTCATCGTCAACCGTCCATTCCGCGGCGGCGGACTGTTCGACGCGCTCGAGCGCACCCCCCTGCCCGGCTGGGCGGACGAGATCGACGCCGCGAACTGGGCGCAGATCTTCCTGAAGTTCATCGTCTCCCACCCCGCCGTCACATGCGCCATTCCCGCGACCTCGCGCGTCGACCACATGCACGAGAACATGGGCGCGCTCACCGGCGCGCTGCCCGATGCCGGCCTGCGCCGGCGCATGATCCGCGATATCGAGGCACTCTGACAATTTGAAACAGATCAAACCGTCCTGCGAGCCACCCGTATAGGATCGCCCCGTACCGACAAGACCAGATGACCGCATGCTACCGTTCACCGGCCCCGTCTATTTCTCCCTCCTGGCGAGCTACAATGCCGATCTGTGGCCGGCACAGATCTTCGCCTACGGGCTCGCCATCGTGGCGCTCGCCATGGCCTGCCGGCCGTTCCCCGGCAGCGGGCGGGCGGTGAGTGCGCTTCTCGCGGCGTCCTGGATCGCCATCGGCCTGGCCTTCCATCTCGACCGGTTCGCGGGGATCACCTTCGCCGCTCCCGCCTATGGCGCGCTGTTCATCCTCCAGGGGCTCCTGTTCCTGTGGACGGGCACGGCACGCGGCGCCTTCCGCATCGGCCTGCGGTCCGACACGACGGGGCTTGCCGGGCTCGCGCTGGCCATCTACGCGCTCACCCTCTACCCGCTCGCCGCCTGGCTGCAGGGCCATGGCTGGCCCATGACGCCGCTCGTCGGCCTGTCGGGCGCGCCCACGACAATCTTCACCATCGGCCTCCTGCTGCTCGGCCGGGGCCGCATTCCCTACCACCTCCTCGCCATCCCGGTGCTGTGGTCGCTGATCGCGGGCGCCCATGCCGCCGTGCTCGGCATCGCGGAGGACATCGCCCTGCCGCTTGCCGGCCTCGGCGGCCTCGCGTTCGCCTTTCGCCGCAATCTCGCAGCCCGCCGCGCGGAGCGCCGCGCCCGGCAGACCGGATAGGCCGGGACGGCCCCCGGACGGGATCTCGATTGCGGTCCCTGCGGCACTTTTGGCCATTGCGGGAGCGCGCCGGAGGGGCGTAACAGGGGTCCGCAACCCCCAAGTGCAGGAGGCGGAGACCATGTTCGGGATATCGCGCCGGGATCTGTTGCTCGGCGGCGCCGCGACGGCGGGAGCCTCGCTCGCCAGCGGCTTTGCCGCCAGCCGGGCCTTCGCCGCCGACCTCGCCCTGCCCGTCTCCACGCTCGACCGTTCCATCATGCCCGGCACCGTGACGCAGGGCATGATGAGCTTCGCCCCCGACGGTCCGCCGCCGGTGATCCGCATGCGCCAGGGCGAGACCTTCGCCATCGACGTGGCCAACGGCATCGACGAGGCAACGACAGTGCACTGGCACGGGCTCAGGGTCCCCAATGCCATGGACGGCGTGCCCTATCTCACGCAGGAGCCGGTCGAGCCCGGCGGGCGCGTGCGCTACACGCTCAATTCGCCCGATGCCGGGACCTACTGGTACCACCCCCATTGCAACACGCTCGACCAGATGGCGCGCGGGCTGACCGGCCTGCTCATCGTCGAGGATGCCGAGGATCCGGGCTTCGACCGCGACCTGCCGCTCAATATCCGGGACTTCCGGCTCGGCGGCGACGGCCAGTTCATCGCCCTGTTCAAGGCGCGCAACGCCGCGCGTGGCGGCACGCTCGGCACCGTCTCGACGGTCAACTGGCAGACGGAGCCCGTCTACGAACTGCCCGCCGGCAGCCTCGTGCGCCTCAGGCTCGCCGTCACCGACGTGACCCGTGTGGGCACCTACGACCTCGATGGCGGCCTGGCGCAGGTGATCGCGCTCGATTCCAATCCGCTGCCCCGACCCGTCGCACCGAAGGGTATCGTCATCGCGCCCGGCCAGCGCGCCGACATCGCGCTACGCGTGCCCGACCGGGAGGAGGAGACGGTGCGCCTGACGCTCAGGACGCCGACGGGCCCGCGCACGCTGGCGACCATCCGCCCCGTGGGCGCGAGCGCCCGGCGCGATCTCGCCGAGCTCAGGCCGCTCCGGCCCAATCCCGTGCCCGAGCCCGACCTTGCCAATGCCGAGATGGTCGACTTCCTGTTCGGCTGGTCGCCGGAGGGCGACGCCCCCGTGCCGAGCTTCTGCGGCTCGCTCGGCTATACGTTCTGGTCGATCAACCGCGTCGCCTGGCAGGGCGACACGCCGAGCCCCGTCGACCCCCTCGCGGTGCTGAAACAGGGCCGCAGCTACATATTGCGCCTGCGCAACGAGACGCAGAACGACCACCCGATCCATCTCCACGGCATGTCGTTCCGCCTCCTGCGCTCCGACAAGCGCAAGATTCCGCCGCTCGTGACCGACACCGCCCTTCTCAGGTCCCAGGAGACGATGGAGGTCGCCCTCGTCGCCGACAATCCCGGCAACTGGGTCTTCCACTGCCACGTCATCGAGCACCAGAAGACCGGGCTGACCGGCTATCTGAGGGTCGAGGCCTAGGCTGAATCGATCTCCGCAAGCAGGGCGGCGAGGTCGAGCCGCCGGGTCACCATGGCGAGGTTGCCGTTTCCGTCGCGCGGCCACTCCTCGGCCGGCCGGTCCCGGTAGAGCTCCACGCCATTGCCGTCGGGATCGCGCAGATAGAGCGCCTCGCTGACCCCGTGATCGCTCGCCCCGTCGAGCGGGACGCCCGCCGCCTGGAGCCGGACGAGCGCGTCGGCCAGCGCGGCCCGCGTCGGATAGAGGATCGCCAGGTGATAGAGGCCGGTCGTTCCCGGCCGGGGTGACGGGCCGCCGGCGCTCTCCCACGTATTGAGCCCGATATGGTGGTGGTATCCGCCGGCGGACACGAAGGCCGCCTGGGTCCCGTAGCGCTGGGTCAGCTCGAAGCCGAGCACGCCGCAATAGAAGTCGAGCGCGCGCTCAAGATCGGCGACCTTCAGATGGACATGGCCGATGCGCACGCCCGGATCGATGGGGCGGATATCGGACCGGTCCTCAAGAGTTGTCGCTGTCATGGTTCAGCCTCCTGTCATGCCGAGGTCAGGGTGATGTCCCTCCCGTCCGCCTCCCCCTTCCGACGGGGGAGGATGGGAGAGACCGCGAGAGGCGTCATTGCCGCCCCGATCGAACCGCAAGCGATCCGGCTACCGGCCTGCCGCCTGCAGCGCGGGCCGGCCCAGGGGGCGCAGCGCGAGGGCACCGTCGCCGATCAGCGCCTGCACGACGAGCGCGACCGCCCAGAATGCCGGATATTCCCAGCCGCCATTGGCGTTGGAGAAGAAGAACCCGGCCGCGCCGTGCACGAAGAGGATGGACCCGAGCAGGACCGGCACCAGAGCCAGCGAGACGGCCCGCGTCCACACGCCGAGAATGAGGGCGATGCCGCCGGCGACCTCCGCCAGGATCGTCAGATAGGCGAGCGCGCCGGGCAGGCCGAGGCTGGCGAAGAACTGCGCCGTGCCCGCCGGCGTGAAGACGAAGATCTTGAGGCCCGCATGGGCCAGGAACAGCGCGCCGAGGACGACGCGGAGAATGAGCGCGCCATAGGGCGCCGTGCGTGTGTCGATCATGAAGCCACTCCCTTGGGCGTTCCGGATGTTGCTCCGGCCAATATGACCTCACTCTTTCACTATGATAATACGCCACATAAGAATAAAATCTGACACCATTGGTTTGAGATAACGAGGCTCGCGCCATGCTCGACCGTGTCACAAGCATGCAGGTTTTCATCCGTGTCGTCTCGCAGGGGAGCTTCTCCGCCGCCGGGCGCGCGCTCGGCCTGTCCCAGACCATGGTGACGAAGCATGTCGCCTCGCTCGAGGACCGGCTCGGCGTGAAACTGCTGCACCGCTCCACCCGGCGCCTGACGCTCACCGAGGCCGGCCGGCGCTATCTCGCCGCCTGCGAGCGCATTCTCGCCGATATCGACGAGGCGGAGGCGCTGGCCGCCGCCGACCGGCTCGCACCGCGCGGCACGCTGCGGCTCAACGTGCCGATCTCCTTCGGCGTGCGCCAGATCGCACCCGCCCTGCCCGCCTTTCAGGCACAGTATCCCGACATCGCCGTCGATCTCGGCCTCAACGACCGCACGGTCGATCTCATCGAGGAGGGCTGGGACCTCGCGATCCGTGTCGGCGAGCTCGCCGATTCCAGCCTCACCGTGCGCAAGCTCGCCTCCTGCCGGCTCGTGGTCTGCGCGGCGCCCGCCTATCTCGCGCGCCATGGCACGCCGGAGACGGTCGCCGATCTCAAGGACCACAACTGCCTTATCTACACGCTCGCGCGCGAGCGTGGGGGCGCGCGCTGGAGCTTCGGGCCCGGGGGCGAGATCGCGGCGGATGTCGGCGGCAATCTCCGCGCCGCCAACGGCGATGCGGTGATGGCCGCCGCGATCGCCGGGCAGGGGCTGATCTACCAGCCGACCTTCATCGTCGCCGACGCCCTGCGCTCCGGCGCGCTCGTGACGGTGCCGCTCGACCGGGCCCCGACAGACCGCTTCGCCGTCTATGCCCTCCACCCCTCCGACCGCCGTCCGCCGGCGAAGGTCGCCGCCTGCGTGGAATTCCTCGCCAGCCGCTTCGGCGGCACGCCGCCCTGGGAGGAGGGGCTGGACCGTTTCTCCTGAACCGGGTCCGTCCCGATTGTGATACATTTGTATAGCAATCGGGATCTCACGACACTCTGGGGAGGATCGAACGATGCCCAAGCAACAGAAGGCAAAGGGGAAGTCCGGTGCCGCGACCGTCAGCCTGCCGGGCGCGGAGGACACCGGACCGGCATTGACGCCGCATGAGGACGAAGGGGGCCCGCGGCAGGTCATCTACAATTACGGCGAGGCGACATTCGCCGGCGGGCCGCGGGGCGGTCTCGCGAGCTCCGACCCGGTCGGCCCCGCCGCCGACCAGTGCTACCGCTTCGAGATCGTGAACAACGCCATCGACCCGACCTGGAACGCCAACATAACGGCCAATCCGGGGAATTGCGTCTATCTGGCCTCCGCCGTGATCGAGAAGGAACGGAACCAGCCCGGCAAGGCGACCTTCGTGGTCTGCTGCGAGAAGCAGGACGACGGCAAGTGCAAGGATTGCGCGACCACGGTCACATTGACCCTGACGAAGGCCCAGCGTTCCGTGTCCAAGATCGTCCGCATCTTCTGCCAGCCGAACTGACCTCCAGGCGGGGCGGAGGCGGGATCCCCGCACCGTCCCCCGATGCGGGGATGGCGAAAACGGCCCCGGGCGGCAAGCCGGTCCCGGGGCCTGGATGAGCGGTGCAGGCGGGAGCGGCAGCCCGCCGCCGTTACTCCACCCTCTCGATCTCGCTCGGCCGCCAGCTCTTGTCGAAAAACGCCGGCATGGGGCTGTACAGCCGCAGGATCGTGAACCAGCCCTTCCCGGGATCGGTCTGGATCCAGTTCCCATCGGCGACGCCGTCGGGCTGTTCGGGCGCGAACCAGACGGTGGTGACGCCGTCATCGCCCGCCGTCGCCGCCGGCGTCGGGTAGCTCTGGGAGCCGGCGCGCGGATATTTCTGCGGCGTCTGCAGCATGGACCGCGTCTGGTTGTCGTAGAGCGTCAACGACCAGAACGCCTCGGCGGGAATGTTCGGCGGAAGCGTTACCCGGTATGTCTTGCTGCCGTCGAACGGCTGGCCGTCCGCGTCGAGGAAGTTCATGAGATACTGCGACCCGACCCCAGGGATGCGCATGATCATCGCCGGGCTGTCGAGCGTGTAGGCGTAGTAGAAGGCGATGCGCGAATCCAGCGTTCGCGCGCCGGTCGGCGGATAGGGCTTGAACATGCCGCCCTCGAATGCCGGCGGCGGGGTCTCGAACAGGGCACCCCCCTCGAACAGCATGTTGCCCCAGTGGGAGTCCGGATAATAGGCCCAGTCGGGATGGGCCTGCGCGAACCGCCAGTTCAGCGCGCGGCCCGTGGCGTTGCCGACCGCCGCGGCATCCGAGAGGATCGTCTTCAGGCGCTCGTCCGGCTTGAACGGCTTGCCGTGCACGATGCCGATGGCCGCTAGCTGGCCGGCGAGCTCGACATCGTAGCTCGTCGCCGGCTCGGCCTGCACGGTCTCGTCGATCATCTCGAAGAAACCGAAGTCGCTCGGCGGAATCGTGTTGAACGACATGCCGCTGCCATCGATGAAGGTCATCTTAGGCTTCTCGGGCTCGCCCGCGAGCTTCACCGTGCCTTCCAGCGCCTGCGCGATGGACGTGCCGAAGCTGCCCGGCCGGTAGGGATAGATCTTGAGGTTCTGCTTGATATTCTCGACCGCGGGCTTGGGATCCCTGCCCTTGTCGATGAACGCCCGCAGCGCATAGAGCACGCTGTTCGTCCTGGACCTGGCCACGAAATAGCCGCCCTGCGGCAGGGGGCCGTCATAGCCCGGCCCAATGATGAGGTACTTGCCGCCAAGCCCGCGATCCGGGCCCGGCCGCCCCATGTCGATCACCCACTGGAACCACATGTCGTTGATCACACCGAGACCGCCGGAGGGCTGCTCGATCACCACCGGACCGCCGGAAAGATCGATCCAGCCGACATAGTAGACGGTATCGGCATTCGCGGTCAGGAACAGGGAACCGGAATCCATCAGCGTCTCGAAGACGATGATGTCGCCGCTCTCCGCGCCGATGCTCTGAAAACCCTTCTTCAGGGCCTGCGCCGAGGCGGCCCGGAAGCTGTTGTTATAGGCGTTGAGCGCCCGGGTGAAATCCAGCGTGTCATAGACCTTCCGGGCCGTCTCCGCGCTCGGCGCACCGTCGCTGAACTCCAGCGTGCCGATGCTCGTCTCGACCGTGTCGGGCGTCGAGAGGGTTTCGAGCGTCTCCCGGGAGACCTCCGCGGCGGCCACGCCCACGGCCATGAGGCACCAGGCCGATGCCGCCGCCGCGGCCACCGAAAGGATCTTGCCGTACCGCGCCCTCCTCGACGACCGAGCCGCACGGGCGCTTGCGTGCAGAGACACTGCACTGGGGTAGGGTCCTGAACTGTTCATGATAGTCCCCCTGCCTTGCGTCTGCCGCCGGCACACTCGGGATGCGCCGGCCGACGCACAGGAAGCCCCCTTTGGGAATTGTATCACACTTTGGCCGGCCGGAGCCGTGCCCCGTTCCGCTCCCGGACCGGGGGCTATTTCTCCCGCGCGGTCTTGTCGTCCTCGCCCTCGCCCTTGGCCTTGGCCTTGCCCATGGCGGCTGACCACAGGGCGTTCTGGAATTTCGCGAAGCCCTCGATGCTGGGGGCGAGCCAGGTCTGCATGAGGGCATCGGGATCGGCGCGCTCGATCTGGCGCTGGAGCTGTTCCTGGAGCTGGACCATCACCGCGTCCTGCATGGGCTTCACATCGGGCAGCCCCATGAAGGCGCGGGCTTCTTCCGGCGTGCAGTCTATGTCGATGGTGATCTTCATGAGGCGGCCTCCCTGGCGTGCATCTCCCCTCGCCCGGCGGGCATCACGTCGAAGGCGACGCAGATCCGGCGCCCGCCGGACCGGAACGGAATGGTGCCATGGTAGAGATAGGCCGGGAACAACACCATGAGCCCTTCATGGGGCTTGACGGTCCGGGTCGGGAAATCCGCGCCGATGCGAAGCTCGCGCGGCGGCCGGCCGACCTCGAAGCCGCCCTGCACGACGCCGCCGCCGGCGCCGTTCTCCGGCGCCGATATCTCGTCGGGAATGGTGACGTAGTAGCAGCCCGACAGATAGCCATCCATGTGGATATGGGGATGCTGGTTGCCCTCCCCGTCGAGTACCGCCGCCCAGGCGTGGATCTCGTAGTCCTTCGGCCGGTGGCGCAGGAAGGGGTGGCCGTCCGCCTCGCCGGTCTCGGCGAAATAGCGCTCGACCGCCTCGTGCATCGCGCCCTCGAGCAGCGCCACCGGTCCGCTCTCGCCCCTGTTGAGGCCGGAGGCGATCCGGAGCGCGGGATGATGCCAGGTCGGATGGTCCTCCGGCGGCGTGGCGAGCGCGGGATGCGCCAGGATATGCGCCTCGAGCGCGCGGTTGAACGCATCGAGGCCGGAGAAGCCGGCCGGCGTGTCGATGGCGTGGGTGCGCACGAGCCGGTCGAAGTCGATGAGCGGGGCGGCCTCGTCCATCCGCCCGGTCTCCACCAGAAGGAGCGCATGGAAGGCCATGGCCTCGATGTCGCCGGGGGCCTGCCTCACCCAGCGCTCGGCATGGGCAAGCGCGTCGTCCGGCCGGCCGAGTTCCAGCAGCGCGGCCAGCAGGTTGGAGTACACATAGGTCTCGCCCGGCTCGAGCGCGAGGGCGCGCTCATAGGCCGGGACCGCCTCGTCGAGCGCGCCCGCGCCATGGGCGGCGACGCCGGCGGAGGCCCACAGCGACCCGCTGTCCGGCACGAGGCCGAGCGCGTCGCGATAGAGGCCGAGCGCCTCCGCATGACGGCCGGCACCCCGCAGGAGGTCGCCAAGCCGCACCATCGCCTCCGCCGAGCGGGGCTCGCGGGCGAGCGCATCGCGCAAGAGCGCCTCGGCCTCCTCCGGCGCGCCCATCGCCGAGAAGGCCCGGGCGACGGCGATGCGCGCGGCCACCGGGTTGGGCATCCCATCGACCAGTTGCGCGCAGACGCGCAGATGCGCAAGCGCCTCGCCGGTCCGGCCGAGCCGGTGGAGTGCCCGCGCGGCGATCATGTTGGCATTGGGATGCCTGGGCTGGCGCGCCATGAGCGGCGCAAGCGCGTCCAGCGCCGCCTGCGGCCGGCCATCCTTCATCCTCTGCTGGGCTTCGGCGAGTTCGGGCAACATCACGCTGATCCTGAAACGCTGAGCCCCCCAAGCGTCTCGCATCATACATCGCGACGCGGGCCTGCGGAAACCGCCCGCTTCCCCTTCCTCATGCGCGGCCGCCAACCTATATTGGGGCCATGCCACAGAAGGGATTCGCAGAAGCGCCCGTGAAAGGGCTCGAGGGGCTGCCGGGCCTGAGGCCCGAATTCCGCCCCGCCGACGACTTCACCCCGCACCGTCCGGAGCGGCCGGAGAAGTCGGAAGGCGGCGTGCGCTTCAAGCTCGTCTCCGACTACGAGCCGCGCGGCGACCAGCCCCAGGCCATCGAGGAGCTGGTCTCCGGCGCCGACGCCCATGAGCGCGACCAGGTGCTGCTCGGCGTCACCGGCTCGGGCAAGACCTTCACCATGGCCCAGGTCATCGCGCGCACCCAGCGCCCGGCGCTGATCCTCGCCCCCAACAAGACGCTCGCCGCCCAGCTCTATGGCGAGTTCAAGGCGTTCTTCCCGGAGAACGCGGTGGAGTATTTCGTCTCCTATTACGACTACTACCAGCCGGAGGCCTACGTTCCGCGCTCCGACACCTATATCGAGAAGGAATCCTCCATCAACGAGCAGATCGACCGGATGCGCCACGCCGCCACGCGCGCGTTGCTCGAGCGCGACGACGTCATCATCGTCGCGAGCGTGTCGTGCATCTACGGCATCGGCTCGGTGGAGACCTATTCCGCCATGACCTTCGCCGTGTCCGTCGGCGAGCGGATATCCCAGCGACAGCTCCTCGCCGACCTCGTGGCACTCCACTACAAGCGCAACGACCAGGCCTTCCAGCGCGGCACCTTCCGGGTGCGCGGCGACACGATCGAACTGTTTCCGGCCCATTACGAGGACCGCGCCTGGCGGGTGTCCCTGTTCGGCGACGAGGTGGAGGCGATCACCGAGTTCGATCCGCTGACGGGCCAGAAGACAGGCCAGCTCGACCAGATCAAGGTCTATGCCAATTCGCATTACGTCACGCCCAAGCCGACGCTCGACCAGGCGATCCGCCAGATCAGGGAGGACCTGAAGGTCCGCCTCGACGAGTTCAACGCGGCGGGCCGTATCCTGGAGGCGCAGCGGCTCGAACAGCGCACCATGTTCGATATCGAGATGATCCAGGCGACGGGCTCGTGCGCCGGCATCGAGAACTATTCGCGCTATCTCACCGGGCGGCGCCCCGGCGAGCCGCCGCCGACGCTGTTCGAGTATCTGCCCGACAACGCGCTGGTCTTCGCCGACGAGAGCCATGTGACCATTCCCCAGCTCGGCGGCATGTTCCGCGGCGACTTCAACCGCAAGGCGACGCTCGCCGAATACGGATTCCGCCTGCCGTCGGCCATCGACAACCGGCCCCTGCGGTTCGAGGAATGGGACGCGATGCGGCCGCAGACGGTCTATGTCTCCGCCACGCCCGGCTCCTGGGAGATGGAGCGCACCGGCGGCGTGTTCGCCGAGCAGGTCATCCGCCCGACGGGCCTCATCGACCCGCCGACCGAGATCCGCCCGGTCGCCACCCAGGTCGACGACCTCATCGCGGAATGCCGCGAAGCCGCCGCCAAGGGCCAGCGCGCGCTCGTCACCGTGCTGACCAAGCGCATGGCGGAGGACCTGACGGAATACATGCACGAACAGGGCATCCGCGTGCGCTACATGCACTCCGACATCGACACGCTGGAGCGCATCGAGATCATCCGCGACCTCAGGCTCGGCGCCTTCGACGTTCTGGTCGGCATCAACCTGCTGCGCGAGGGCCTCGACATCCCGGAATGCGGGCTCGTCGCCATCCTGGACGCCGACAAGGAGGGCTTCCTGCGGTCGGAGACCTCGCTCGTCCAGACCATCGGGCGTGCGGCGCGCAATGTGGACGGGCGGGTCATCCTCTATGCCGACACGATGACCGGCTCGCTGCAGCGCGCCATCGACGAGACCACGCGCCGCCGCGAGAAGCAGATGGCCTACAATGCCGAGCACGGCATCACGCCGGAAAGCGTGCGCGCGCGGATTGCCGACATCCTCGACTCCGTCTACGAGCGCGACCATGTCACCGTGGATTCGGGGCTGGCGGAGGCCGGTGCCACCTATGGCCACAATCTCCAGGCCGTGGTGGAGGACATGGAAAAGCGCATGAAGGACGCCGCCGCCAATCTCGAATTCGAGGAGGCCGCGCGGCTGCGCGACGAGATCAAGCGCCTGCGCGAGACCGAGCTCGCCGTCTCCGCCGATCCGGCGCTGCGCCAGTCGGAGGTGGAGGAGCGCGCCGGGCGCCATTCGGGGCCGCGCCCCTCCGGCGCGCCGGCACCGAGAGGCAAGGCGGCCAGGCAGAAGGGCAAGGCTGAGCCCTCCTACAAGGAGACCCGCGAATACGGCACCCAGTCGGCCACCCTGCCGCGCGACGAGAAGGGCCGCCCCGTCCTGCCGTCGGGCAAGGCGCTGCCCGATCTCGACGATATCGGGCTGGGTCACGACCGCGAGACGCCGCACAAGACCAAGGGCTGGCAGGCCCCGGAGAAGCCGACGCTGGCGAAGAACACGAAGCCCGGCGGGCGGCGCAAGTCGGCGCAGAAACGGTGAGTGGCGGAAGGGCCGTATCGCCCGGCCGAAAGACCGGCACGCCCCTCTCCGGCAGAGCCCGACCCCTCCCCTGCCGCCGAAAACCGGCATTCCCGGCGATTTCGAAACAACGGCGCCCCGCGTCAATCCTCTTGCATTCTTTCCGAAAAGACCGCAAAGTCGTGCGCACTGGCAGACCCCGTGGTGGGGTCTGCCCTCAGAATTTCAGGTTAAGAATGCCCGTTACCCGTCCAGGAATACGGAATACCTTCCCGAAAATCTGAGAGGCCGGAGCCGGACGTCGCGGCTACGGATTTTGGTTGAGACTGACGTTTTTTGTCCCGGGAAAGGAATTCCCCCAATGCGCCAGACTGGCACCGTAAAGTTCTTCAATACCCAGCGCGGTTTCGGCTTCATCACGCCGGACGAGGGCGGCAAGGACATCTTCGTCCACATCACCGCCCTCGAGCGTTCGGGCCTGCCCGCGCTCGACGACGGCACCAAGGTCACTTTCATGGTGGAAGAAGACCGCCGTGGCCGTGGCCCCCAGGCCGTGAATATCGAGCTTGCGTAACGCATGACCTCCGGATGGCGCCCAGCGCTGTCCGGTTCGGCGCTTGCGCCTCGATGAAATATTCCCCCGCGTCGACATGCGGGGGGCCGTTTCAGGACGCCGTCGGGCAGCTTGCCCGGCGGCGTTTTCCGTTCGGGCAGAAAACGCCGTCATGCCGTTATGGACCGCGCAATGGTGCGGCGAATCCTCTTGCAGCCGCGTCCCGGATCGCTCAAACTTTCCCTATCGTTACGGGCATGCCTCTTCGGGCCCGGAGAAGACTGCCGAGACGCGCGGGGTCCGCCGTCCCGGCGCAACAGCCTTTCCCGCCCCAGATCGCCGCCCATCCGACGAGACCCGCCGGAGCGGCCCTTGCCGTACCGGTTGGGTGATTGTTGTTGTTTGAGGGGAATGGAGCTTTCCCAATGCGCCAGAATGGCACCGTGAAGTTCTTCAACGCAGAGCGCGGCTTCGGCTTCATCACGCCGGACGAGGGCGGCAAGGACATCTTCGTGCATGTCACCGCACTCGAGGGCTCGGGCCTGACGACCCTTCAGGAGGGTCAGAGGGTCAGTTTCGAAACGCAGCCCGACAAGCGCGGCCGCGGCCCGCAGGCTACCGACGTGTCCGCGTCGGAATAGGCCGCCCCCGCCCACTTCGGCCGCTTGCCGCCGCACCGGCGGACCCGACTGGCCGGTCGGCCGTTCCCGCAAGGCGGGACGGACGTGGTATACTCATGCCCGTTGCATGAGGAACCAGGGAATGGGATAGCCAGCGGGACACGCCTCTTCGGTTCGGGTCTTCTCATCGCGGGCCTCCTTGCGGTGGCCGGCGAACCGGTTTCGGCTGGCCCGGAGGGCACCTGCCGATTCAACGGCGAGAACTACCGCATCGGCGAGCTCGCCTGCATCCGCGGCAAGCTCTCGCGTTGCGACATGGTGATCAACAACACCTCCTGGACAGTCGTCGGCGACAGCTGCCCCGTGGTGCGCGCGCCGCAGCGGCCCCTTCTGCCGCCGCGCACCCTGGCCGCGCTCTCTACCCCGCCTCCCCGCTCGCCCTGGACGGGCTCCGGCAGATAGTCCTCATCGCCGGCCCGGCATCGCGTCCGTGCCCGGACGCCCGCGACCGCCTCGCAGCGACAATCGAAAAACCGATACCGACATAATCGGCGGAGTTCATATGTATACCCCCGGCATCAACGCGATGGCCGGGCGCAAGCGCTTCCTCTGCAGGGGGGGCGGGACCGCAGCCCGCGCCGTTCCCTTTCATGGAAGACAGACACCATGCCCGATCCGATCACCTCTCCCTCCGGCTCCACCGCATATCGGTCGCCGGCGCCCTGTGCGCCCCGGACCGGGACGCGGAAGGCCTCCGCAGGCGGCGCGTCCGGAACCGCCGCCACGGACGGCAAGCCGGACCGCCCGACGCTGGCCGACATCACCAACGACATGACGAAGACCGTCGCCAAGCCCTTCAGGCATGTCATGGCGTCGCCGGACCGGCCGACCGTGACGAGGCGGCCGTCCTATGGACGGGAGCATTTCCTCCTCACCAGGTCGGAGATCGGCGGGATCGGCGGAACGGCGGGCGCCGACGGGGCGCCGGACCATCCCAGGCTCGCGCGATATGTCTCCCACGATCCCACCAACACAAGGCTCAAGCCCTTCCTGGCGAGATCGGTGTCGCGCCCGGACTCCGTTACCGCCAGGCTCTGCGCGGACCCGAAGGTCGGCACCGTTCTTCTCGGCCGCTTCAAGCTCGACACCGGAAACCTGCTGCACCGCCTGGACTCCCCGCAGATCGACGACGTTCTCGACTATGTCTGCGAGCCGGGGAATTTCCATATGCTGAACGTCTCCCCCGAGCGGGCGGACCAGTGCGACGATTTCTGGGGCGAGATCAATCTGCCCTGGCTGAAGCGGATGGCCGACGACGGATGCATCATGGTCGCCGTCAGCGACCCGTTCGACGATACCGTCCTGATCGACAATGGCCGCGAGACCATCTTCCACAAGGAGCTGAGCTACATGGCGGGGCGGGAGGACTACCTGTTCTGCGACGAGGAGAGCGCGTTCATCCCGGAGAGGCTCTGGACGCATTTCGACGTCTTTCACGAGGCCGAGAGCGATCTCTTCCACGACGCCTCCGACAGCTCCTCAGACAGCGCCTCAGACGATACCCCGACGCCCACCCCCGCAGGCGACAGGCCAAGCCCGAAGGCGTGACGATGCGAATCCGGCCGGCATTCGACTGTTCGGCCTGAAGTGCCGCGCTTTCGAACCGGAAAAGCGGTGTCCGTCTTTCCCGAAAGCCCTCTAGCGGGACAACTCCTCGAACGCCGCGCATCTGATCGCATGGGCGATGACGTTGCGGTAGACGTGGTCGGCGTGGACCCCCCGCTCATTGCGCATGAAGCCCCTGTCCCTGTCGCGCTCGGCCTGGACGGCGCGCAGGATCTCGCCGAGCGCGCGGTCGCCCTCCACGGCCTCGGCGGGATCGAAGCGCTCGAACCGGTAGATCCGGTCGAGAGCGTCACGGGCGGCGGCGCGCGTGACCGGATCCTGGCAGATCCGGTCGGCAAGCCCCTTCAGGAAGGACATCTCCTCGCCGTCGCAGAGCGTGTTGGCGCCGAACTGGCGGCCGATATGGGAGGCGCCCGTCCGCTCCAGGAGCGGACGGGCCAGGGCGTCGTAGTCTCCCCCGTCGTAGGTCGCGGCGATCCTCTGCTGCAGGAACTGCCGCGCGGCCTGCCCGCGAATGCCCGTGGCGCCGCGGTCCGTCACGATAGCGTCGGCAAGCGCGGAGCGCCCGGTCTCGAACTCCGCGAACGGCTGCTCTCCGCGCCCTGTCTCGACGGCAGCAGGCACCAGCAGCGCAGCGAGCAGCGGGAAGATCGCCGGGTTGCGCTTGGCCTCGCCGGAGCCCGCGGCGTTCATCACATTGAGCACGAAGAACCCCGTCTGGGCGGCGAATTCGTGCAGGAAGTCGAGCGCGAGATGCACCCCCTTGTCGATCAGCCCGTGCGAGCGCGCAAGACTCGTGAAGGGACGCGCGTCCGGGGAGACCTCCTCGCGCGCGAGGCCGGTCCAGTCGCCGCCCTCCTGCAGGATTTCCGCCAGATTGGTCATCATCAGCGCATTGCCCGTCGCCGCGGAGATGGCCGACTCCTTGTCGCAGCCAAAGGCGGCCATGGCGGGGTTGAGCGTCATGGCCGCAATGGCGCAGACCGACAATGCCGGCACGACGGCATCGCGATAACGCCCCTCGCGCACCGCCTCCGCGATGACCGGCAGGTTCTTGCCGACCGTCGGCATGAGCATCATGAGCGCGGTCAGCGCCGTCGCGGCGATGTTGGAGCCGCGCAGCGCCCGGTCGCCGCCGATCCGGTCGAAGAGATAGGTATTGACGGTGGCGATGGTATCGTCGATGGCGAGATCGCGCCCGCCGAGCACATGGCAGTAGGTCCGGGCCATCCCCTTCAGCGATTCCGTGACGCCGCCGCGCGGGACATCGGCCTCCACCGCCTCCAGAAGCCTGGCATTGACCGCCGGTACGAGCACGCTCGCCACGGCGATCTTGGCCGGCGTCTCCGGCGCCAGCATCAGCGCCTTGCCGATCCGGGCCAGATCCGCCGGCGAGGGCGGGCTCTGGGCCTCCATCTCGCCGGGATCGTCGTAGCGGGTCCTGACGAGCGCGCCGTCGCGCAGCGCCATCTCGAGCCCGGCCTTGCGGAGGAAGTCATTCGCGATCTCCCCCGACAGGCCGGTTTTGCCGGAGGGCTCGGCGAGGCCGTCCGCCCCGGCCCGTCCTTGCCGCGGGTCGAGGCTCGCCGCCCGCTCCAAGGCCGCCGGACGGGCCGGCCTCGACGGGGGAGCGCTCGCCGGCCGCGCGCGCGACGTCCCCGGCGCGGGCGCCGGCGCACCTTCAGGAGACGTCAAGGGCTGCAAGGGAATTCCCGCGACCGATTTCGGCATGGCTCTCGCTTCTCGGCTGGTTCGGTGATCCAGGCTCCAGCCGATAGGCGCGCGCCGGCCAATAACGGAATCGGAAATTACGATGATGGCGGGCCGGTCAGATCGGCACCACGCAACTCCGCGACACCACGGCGTAGGACATGACCTCCGTCTCCTCCGTGACCAGTTGCATCAGCTCCTCCCTTTGCTCCTCGGGAAGGTCGGATCCGGCGACCGCCTGCATGAGGGTCTCCAGGGCATGGGTCAGGTCGGCATTGTTCCTGAACCGGCTGACGAGCCTCAGGGCCTCCTCGTATGAAAAGCCGAAGACATCCGGGACAAGGTTCAGATAGCGCGGGAACGTTCCGAACTCGTTGTCGATCCCGCCGGTCGCGCTGTCGGTCGTGGTCATGCTCGCCTCCCGGGCAGACCGGGCTTTGCCCGCCCGTCACACATAGAAGTGGTTTTCGAAGACATTCTCGATATTCCGGCCTGCAACCTTGGTGCGCATCTGGTTGCCGTGCGGCACGGACAGGCCGACCGGGACGAACGGCTTGGAATAGGCGAAGGGCACGCTGCGCACGCGCAACCCGTCGCCGAAGAAATCGACGAGATTCCTCGGGCCGATGGCCGGCAGGCCCGTCTTCTGGCAGAAATTCTTCAGGATGCTCGCGCAGTTCACCTCGATGAAGGCGTTCGAGCAGTTCTGCGCCCGCCTCAGCGTCCTGTAGGTGCGTTCCAGCGCAGACGGGCAGATATCGGAATAGACGAGCGTGTCCGCCGGAACGTCCTCCCACGGCATCTCGTCGAGATCGGCATTGAAATAGCTGCTGGTCTCGGGGATGACGAACACCGTCTCCACATTGCCGATCGCGATATACTCGCTGTTCTTGGGGCGGACATCGCCGTCGATCAGCGCCATGCACTCATCCCGGTTCTCGATGGCGGAGACGATCTCGCGCCATCCCGCCGACCGGATGGAGAGCGGCGTGTCGGCCTGCCGGTCCGTCATCTTGCGCAGCCACAGCGCCGAGACCGAGGCGACATAGGGGCTCTGGATCAGGATCTTCTGCGCCCGGCGCTTCTGTTTTCCCGCACAGATTGTATCCAGGGCACGCTCATAGACGGCAAGCGTGCGCACGAAGGTCTCATACACCTCGTCGCCGCGCGGCGTCAGCCTGGCCCGGCGGGTCTTTCCGGAACGCTCGAACAGCGGCTCGCCCACCGTGTCCTCGATCTCCCCGATAATACTGACGGCCGCAGGCTGCGAAATATTGGCCCGACGGGCGCCTTCCGTGAAGTTTCCGGCCTCGACCGCACAGATAAAAACCCACATCTTCCTGATACTTATGTTCTTCATCACTGCGAACCCCTGTGAGTTGCCAGCACTGAAACGCACCACGCCGCACCATCGCGGCCAGGTGTTCTAGAAATCGACGCGGCGCCCATCGAAGAACCGCCATCCGCTTGCGCGCCCAACACGCAAAAATCACAATCAATCTAAATACAATCGAAAATTGCATTTTCTTTTGGGCGGTTTTCAGACGATTTATGGCCGACATGCCCCATTTGCTGCGACCGATTGACCGTATTTCTCCATCGCGCCTGCCCGCCGGCGGGCTGAAAACGCGGCGGCCCCGCCCGGTTACGCCCGGACGGGGCCGAATTGACATGACGGATATCCGGCCGTGCCGGCACTTCGACACGGGATGAGGCGCGCAACGGCAGGAACAATCTCAAGTTGAGGGAGCGGGACGGGAGCCCTGTTTTTCCGGAGGCCGCCGGGGGGGGGACGCGCGCCGCAAGCCCTATGCGGACCGGAGGCAACCGTCATCGGCGAGGCTCGCATCCGGTCGGCAGCGACAGGATGCGACGGCAAGGCGCATCAGCGCCGCATTCGAACGGCGCGTCACCTCCGGCGGCCCGAAGACCGCCGGAGGAGAATGGCGTCAACGCGTGCTGGGACCGGGCTCGTCGAGGGTCTCCCAACGATCCCGTCTGGGGCCTTCTTCCATGCTGGCGAGCGGCGCACGGCGCTCGCCAGCCTCGCTTTCTTCTATAAGCGGGGCACGATCCCCGGCGGCCGTTTCATTCCGAGCGAACTCGTTGGCCCACATGTCCATCATCGACCGGAAATCTCTGGACAGGTCCTTCACCCTGCCCCCTCCCGGTACGTACGGAAACTCCTGCCCGCGTTCCACGCCCTCCTTGCAGTCCGCAAGGATTTTGAGAGCGTCTTTGGCGTGCGCCTCATCGAACCCGAAGAGCTTGCCCGCCAGATTATCGACCGCCTCCTGCACCCGGGGCACCTGATCGGTGAAGGCGCGGTCCTTGGCACCGTCCGCGCTGTGCTCGTACCACTTTTCGAGCGCCATGCTGGCTGCAGTGTTCAGAATCATCGGCAGGGCCGTCACACCGGCGTTGCGCGCGAGTGCCGGCCCCACTCCACCGAGAGCGTCGACCGACTTTCCGTTCACCACGAGGGCGGCGACCATCTTCGATGTCTTGAGGAGGAAACCCGTGATCGCCAAGGCGGACGTTGTGACGATCTTCTCGGTCACCTCCGAATTGGACCCGCTCTTCACACGCATCTGAATAGAGTTCTTGATGGCGGGATTGGCCCTGTCCCCGATGATCGTGAAGACGGCGTTGAGGGCGAATTCCTTGCCCGCTGTCGCCCATTCGCCCTGCACGACGCCTCTGGACATCAGGTGAAAGACCGTGCCTACGGCCAGCGACACATAGTTCGGGTTGGACAAGGTATCCGAGCAGGCCGCTTTTGCCGCAGCCGCCCAGGTCGCTTTCGCCTCAGCCGCGCCGGTGTCCTCCCCCGTCGCCTCCTTGGCCACCGCCGCCTTCGCGGCTGCCGTCGCCTCCTCGGCTACCGCCTTCGCGGCTGCCGTCGTCTCCTTGGCTACCGTCGCCCCGGCCTGGGTGAGATAGACCTGCCATCGTTCGGCGGACACCTCGTTGAGAAAGGTGCTCGGGGGATTGGAGTAGCTGTCCAGCGTATCGCAGACCGCCTGGAAGAACGCCCGGTGTTCCGCGCTCAAATGCTCGCTGGCCAGCATCTCCTCCGCCATCTGCCGGTTGACCGCCTGGTCCAGCCTGTCAAGCGTGTCGACTGGCGCTGCCGCGATCGCCTTGGCCAGACCGTCGCTCTCCGGGCAAGCATCGCCGCCCTCGCCGGACAATGCCGACCTGAGCTCGGCCTCGACGCTCTGCGGCAATGTATCGATGACGCGCGAGAGGATGGCGGCGGTGGCGGCCTGCGCGAGGGACATCGTCGCGACGGCTGTCAAAACCTTGTGGCTCTCCTTGGCCACACTCGATACCGTCGTGTCGCGCCCCGGCATGAGGAATTGCGAGAGGGCCGACTTGACCGGCTCGTTCGCCTCCTGCCTGCGCATGGCGATGAACTCGCGGAAATGCTCGTCGAGTTTGGACAGCTCCCCCTTCAGCTTTTGATAGTCGCCCGCCAGATCGCTGAGCGGCGCCCCCTCCCCCTGAAAAACGCCATCCAGCGCGCCGGTCCTGAGCGGCCCGAATGCCTCGTAGACCCTGCCGCGCCGATGGTCGTTGACGAGATGCTGGCGTTGCAAAGCATCCTGCATCCTCTCCAGGATGCCGGGCTGATGGTCTCTCAACCACGCCGGGACGCTGTAGACCGTGTCCCGATAGGCCGGCACGTCCCAATCGTCGCCATCGCTGTCGAAGCTGGCGAGGGGTGCCCGGGACGGGCCTGCCGGCATCGGTGTGGCCCCGCTCGGGCCAGCCTGCTGTCCGGCGGCATCGGGCGATGCCGCGCCGCTGTTGTGGCCGCGCGGCACGGCAGGCCGCTCTTGCGGGGTATCCTGGCCACCGGCGATCGCCCGGTTGGGCGACTCTGCAATCGGATTCGGCGACATGGTCTTTTCCTCATCAGATGAATACTGACGACCAGACTCGGGATATTTAATAAAATTGATAATATGGTTGTCTTATCGGTCCGGACCCGGAACGCCCGCGCCGAACCGGCGCGGGAAAGGCCTCTGCGCCCGCTGTCGGCGCCAGACCGGGAGGCCAGCGCTCAGCCGATGCTGCGCTGCATGGAGGAAATCAGGCTGAACTTGCTTGCGAGCTTGTCCAGAAGGCGGTCCGACTGCGCATTGGCGATCGTGCGGTCCGCCGACAAGGCGATCGTCCGGATTTGTTCGTTGACCATCTCCTTGGTCAGGGAACGGCTGGTCTGCGCCGTGTCTGCCGCTTTGGCGCGCGTCTGCGCCATCACCTGCTGAACGAGCTTCTGGATCGCCTCCTGATGGGCCCCGCCCGTCGCCTCGAACGCCGATGCGCCGGCGGCAATCATGGGAATCGCACCGAACATGGTCCTGCTCCTTGCTAAGGCACCGATATGGGATAACCGTGCCACCGGACAGAACGCCCGGCGGCACGGCCATCTCGCTACGGGATCAGCCTGCGGCGGTCTGGCTGAGCTTCTGCCGCGAGTTCTTCATGAGGGACTGCGTATTGCTCTGCATGTCCGTCGCCAGCTCCTGCACGATGTTCGACATCGACTGGTGGTGCTGCACGTTCTGCGAGACCTTCTTCAGGAAGTGCTGCTGGTCGCTGTTCTTCATCGACTGCTGCATGGTCTCAACCGCCTGCTGTTCCTGCTGCTGGCGAGACTGCTCGGCAAGGGCAGCATACCCGCCCGCGGAGCTTCCGCCGCCGAACAGGCCACCCAGTGCAGATCCCAGGATTCCGAGAAAACCCATGATAATTCTCCTTGTGTCAGTTTGAGAGGACAAACGCCTCCCATCGATCGACAGATGTTACGAATGACGCTTACCGGGGATAGAGCGTGCAGCAGATCTGCATCACGCCCTGATTGCCGCACCCGGTCCAGGACGGGTCGAAGGCGCTCCACCACGGCGGACGGTTATCGTTGCCGTTGCCGAACGGATCGTAACCGCCGCAGCCGCCGGGACGGTCGGGACGGCCGGAGGGCTTCTGGTCGCAGTCATAGCGACCCGATCCGCCGCAGCCCCCGGTCGACGGGGTACGGCCGCCGCCGCAGCGGCCGCCGTTCTGGTAGGCGTTGAACTCCTGGTTGAACCGGTCCTCCAGGTTCTTCAGACGCTCACTGAACGAGCCGCTCTGATAGTCCCGGCCGTAACCGCCCTGGAACTGGTGCGCGGAGTTGTTCCCGCCGACCATCTGGCCGATAAGGCCGGTCAGGGAGTTGGTGAGCTGGCCGAGGAGGCCGCTGATCATGTTGATGGCCATGAACGTGCCGAACATTGTGGAAGTCTCCTGTTCAATGTGTCTTGCGAAACGATCTCGCGATCACTGAAACCGAAGCGAACCGCCAAGCCCCTGGGGACCGGCGGCGACGCCGGCGGTCTGGGCAGCCTGAGCCCCGTTCGAGCCGCAACCGCTGTCGCAGCCGCCGCCATTGGAGCCGCCATTGGCGCCGGCACCGTTGCCGGCATTGGCCGCACCCGCTCCGCTGCAGGCGCTCGAGCCCTTGGCATCGTCCGCCGACTGCGAGGAGAGCTTGTCGAGCAGACCCGACAGGTCGTCCTTCTCGTTGCTGGCGTTGAGCAGCTGCTTGAGGAGCTGGGCAAGGAACACCTTGTCGTCCACACCGCCGGCACCGCCGTTGGCACCCGTGAGGCCGGCCTCCTGAATGGCACCGGACAGGCCGCTAAGCGCATTCATGTTCATGACAATTCCTCGTTTGCTAGTGGTTAGCCGCACGAGGGAGGAGCCGCCGGAGGACGTCTCCCCCCTAGTGCTCCTGAAGACTGCCGGAGACCGGCGAAATGATCTCTTCGGCTTTTCCGATAATGCCGGCTAGTGTCCGTGTCCGCTCAGGCCTGAGCGCCTTCCGCCGGGTCGGCGGTGAGGAAGCCGACCGGATAGATCACCGTTTCCGGCGTGACCTCCTGATAGGCCAGGACCGGCAGGTAGATGCCCTGCTCGTGGAGGATGTTGTGCATCGCATAGCGGACATCCTGCTGCATGATCAGGACAGGATCGCGCCCGCGGCGGAAATCCTCTCCGCAGATCTGGCGCGCCTGTCTGGCGATATGAGCGGACACGGAGGGCTCGAGCACGAGATAGTTGCCTTCCTCGGTGTTCCGGACGCCTTCGCGCATGAAGGACTCGATGGTCGGCGAAACCACGATGACTGGCAGGAACCCGTTGTCGGCGAAGCGTTTCGTGATGAAATCGGCGATTTCGATGCGCACCTTCTGCACCAGATAGGCGGGGTCGGGCCTGCGCTGCGACCATTTCAGGATGGCCTCCAGAATGCGCACCCGGCTCGTCACCGGGATCCGCTCGCCCAGCAGGTGGCGCAGCACGCCCGCGATCTGGTTGTTCGAGACGGCCTCGCGCAGATCGCCGACGAGCGCGGGATTGCTGGCCTGCACCTCGCCGAGGATCACGGATGTGTTCTGGAAGCTCGCCAGGATGTCGAGCCGCTCGACCACCACCCGCTTCACATGCATGAGGAGCTGCTCCATGGCGGGCCAGCACGCGATGTTCTCCTCCGCCAGCCTGTCCTCGTACTCCGCCGAGACCAGTGCGCCCTGCCGATGTCCGAAGTCCGCAATATGGGGAATGCCGAGCGCGTCGAGATAGCTGGCATTGACCTTGACGAACAGGCTGTCCATCCGGAACTGGCCGCTGTCGGCGAGCTCCTGGTTGATATAGATGCGGTAGTCGTATTCGCTGTCCTCGTCGACCTCGAGCCGCCAGTGCCTGCCGGGCAGGCCGTATTCCTGCATCATGTCGTCGCGGACCGCGTCGAAGGACACGCAGAACGACATCACGTCGAGCTTGAAGACCTCCCTTGGCAGGACCAGCCTCAGCGCCTCCTTCATGCCGGTGCGCGTCTCCAGATCCGCATAGTCCTGCTGAAGCGCCGACATGCGGTAGCGCCAGTCCCTGTGCGCCTTGAGGACATCGCGATATTGCCGGCGCATGGTCCAGGCGACGCCGCCGGCCATGGCCGCCCCGACGGCAAGGAAGATCGCGGTGGGAAAGCCCGGCACGAAGCCGAACAGGGCAATGACCACGCCGGCGGTGATGATCGTGCGGTGGTTGGCGGAGATCTGCTGGGTGATCTCGGTTCCGAGATCCATGCCCTTGGGACTGGAGACACGGGTGACCATGTTGCCCGCGGCCACCGAGATCAGGAGCGCCGGGATCTGCGCCACCAGCCCGTCGCCGACGGTCAGCAGCGCATAGAGGTTGAGCGCCTCGCCGAAACCCAGCCCCCTCTGGAACATGCCGATCGCGACACCGCCCAGAAGGTTGATCGCGGTGATGACGAGGCCGGCGATGGCGTCGCCCTTGACGAACTTCATCGCGCCGTCCATGGCGCCGAAGAGCTTGGCCTCCCGCTCCAGCCCCTGGCGCGCGGCCCGGGCGTCGACCTGGTCCATATTGCCCGCGCGCACATCCGCGTCCACGCTCATCTGCTTGCCCGGCATGCCGTCGAGCGTGAATCGCGCGCCGACCTCCGCGACCCGGTCCGCGCCCTTGGTGATGACCAGGAACTGCACCACGGTGATGATGAGGAAGATCACCAATCCGACCACCAGATTGCCGCCGACGGCGACCTGGCCGAAGGTCTCCACGATGCGCCCGGCATCGCCCTCGATGAGGATCAGCCGCGTCGTGGAGATCGAGATCGCCAGCCGGAACAGCGTCGTCACCAGCAGGATCGGCGGAAAGGTGGAGAACTGCACGGGATTGTGCATTTGCAGCGACATCAGGATGATGATGATCGAGGCGCTGATATTCAGCGTGATCATCACGTCCATGGCCATGGTCGGCAGCGGCAGGATCACCATCAGCAGGACCAGCCCGAAGACGGCAACCAGAAAGATGTCCTTCTGCTGCGCCGCGATAGCGGCCAGTCTGGAGAGTGTCATCGTTTTCATCCGGATATGGCGGCTAGTCGAGCGCAGGCGCGGACTCCGAGCCGGATTGGGAGACGGCCGGCGTCCTGGAGAGCGAATGGAGCACCGGATCCTCCACCGAGCCGCGCAGCACGGTGATTTCGGCCTGGTTCGCCTTCTCCAGGGCCTCCACGGTCTTCTTCACGTCGGAGACATAGGCCGGCGGGCCGGACACCATGAAGACGCGGCCCTTCAGATCGTAGCGGTGCCGGAACTTGGCCTGGTAGAGGCCGAGCCGCGACAGCGCCGTCATGATGCGTTCGCCGTCGTTGTTCTCCAGCGAGAAGACCTCGGTGCGCACGCTGCTCGACGGAGCGGCATGGAGCGTCGAGCCGTCGAAGTACCACACGAAGCGGAACTGCGCGGCGAGATAGTTCAGATAGTCCCGGCGCGACAGGCCGCGCGGCGTCTTCGCGCCCGTGCGGCCCTTGATTCCGGGGGCGATATCCGCGCCGATGCCGAGATTGAGCGCGAAGAAGCGGAGCGCCTCGTTGATGTCCTGATCCAGGCTGAAATAGCTGTAGGGCTGGTTGCCGTCCGGCAGGATGGGCGAGGTGCCGTCCATCGCCATACGCGCGTCGGCCGGGGCCGCGGCCATGATGAGGCCGGCCAGAACCAGTCTCGCAATCGGCATGGTCATTCGTCGATCCTCCCCCGGCTGGCCCGTGCCGCCGGTCCCAATGCTCAATAGAGGAAGCCCGGCGAGCCGTGCAGGTCCACAGGGACGGCGTGCCCGCGCCGCTTCCGGCCTTCCACCGAAAGGATGTATTCGAGGTTGGTCTGCTGGAGATCCACGACCTCCGCCACGTCCGGCCGCTGCGACTCCCCGAAATGGGGTGTGACGACGACGATCAGGTCGCGCTGACGGCTGCGGATGTCGTCATGGCCGAGAAGCGACCGCACGACCTCTCCGGCCACGCCCCACTGGTCGCGCGGCTTGGAGCCGGAGGCGGTGGTGTCGAGCCGCGACAGGCCGGCGAGGATGTAGCTCTGGCCGCTGGACAGCTCCACGCTGGTCTCCAGCTTGCGCGAGGCGACATTGGGAACGCGGTTGCCGCTGATGAACCGGGACTTGTCGCCCAGGCTGGACACCTCCGACGCGATCTCCAGGCTCACCTCGCCGCCGGCGAGCAGCTCCGGCGTGAAGTCGACCGTGAGGCCGACGAACTTGTACTCCACACCGTAATTCATGCGCCCCAGATCGTTGTCGGCGGCATAGCCCGGCACGGCGACCTCCTCGCCGACCATGAAGGAGGCTTTCCTGCGGCTGACGGTCGTGAGCGTCGTCTCCGACAGCACCGTGCCGACGCCGTTGTCGACCAGGAGCTTCACCCAGGCGCCGACATTGACGGAGGTATCGCCGTCCCTGGAGCTCACGAGCACCGACCAGTTGATGCCGTAGGTCTCCAGCTGCTCGCGCGAGACCTCCATGAATGTCACGTCGAGCTTGATGGTCGGGCTTTCCGCAACCGCGATCTCCTCGATCAGCACGCTGTCGGGGATATTGCTCCTCAGGCTCGCGATCACGGCGTCGTAGGTGCGCTCGTCGGGAACGATGCCGCGCGCATAGACGCTGCCGCGGGCCGACTGGATGGAGATGCGCGCGCCCTGAAACCGCTGGGACAGCATGCGCCGCATCTCATCGAGATTGTGGATCACGATCACGTCGTAGCGGAACAGGGTCTTGCCCGCGACGTCGACGCCGATCACGGTGGTCTCGCCCGGCTTCTTGCCGTAGACGAACTGCGCTTCGCCCGGCGAGGCGCTGAGATCGGCAATATCGGAATCGGCGACGAAGAGGCTCTCCGTCTCCTCCGTGCCGCGCAGTTGCAGCCCCTTGCCGACCTCGACCACAAGCCGCTCCGCGCGCGCAGCGTCCGCCCTCGCCCCGGCGCACAGCACGAGGAGGGCGAGCACGAACGAGCCCACCAGATACAGTGTACCCCTGCCCGGTCCGACCGATCCCATCGTCATCTCGCCCTCGCCTCTTGCATATGGTTCATCTGCGTCTTCATCAGTTTGTCGGTGCAGGCGGTCTGGCGCAGCCAGTTGCCCTTGGACAGGATGCGCGTGAGCTGGATGAAGGACCGGAGGCTGACATGGGTGGCCACCTCCGACACGCCCATCTTGCTGGAGGCCAGCATGAGCTGGTCGTGCATGCGCTTGGCGGACGGCGCCTTGTCGCGCGACGGCGCGGCGGCCTGTCCGGCCGCGACCGGACCGGCCTTCTTGCGGTTGCGCAGGCCTTCCAGAACCTGTTCCGACTTCGCGTCCGGCTCGACCGGCGTGACCCGGCCCGCCGCGGTCTTCTCATGCGGCATCCTCGCGGCGACGTCGGGCGCCTCGTCGCCCTGCGTGTCGCCGGTTCGCCGCGCATTGGCGACCACGGCCATGGTCTCCGCCGTGTCGCCGTCATAGGCCTCCTGCAGCATCGCCGCATAGCTGGTCGAAACCTCTTCGGTGGCGGGTGCGGTTTCCGCCGCCTTGGCCTGCTCTGCCGGGCGCTGCGGTGCGGATGCGCGACCGCGGGCCTGCGAGACCGTCCCGTCCCGGCCGTCGGCGTCGATCTTGTTGACCTGGCTGCTCATCTCGGTCACTCCATTCGCAGATAGGCTCTGAGCGCATTCTGCCGTTCGGCCGCCGGGCCATCGCCCAGCATGGAAAGGGATGCCTTCAGATAGGCGATGTTCCGGGTCTCCCGGCGCGCCTCGCCGATAACGGGAGCGGCCTCGTCCGCCTTGCCGTCGAGCAGCAGCGCGTAGCCGAGAAGCTCGACGAACCGGTGGTCGTCGGGATAGAGCGCCCGGCCCGCGCGCGCATAGGTGGCCGCCTTGGCCACGAACTGCGCCTTCAGGCTGAACGCGGCAAGCATTGCGAGAGTGTCCGCTGTTATGTCCATGGCAGTCCCGTCCCTTGCGATGCGGCGCCCGATGGGCCCGCAGAAGAAAGACCGTCATGTGCCGATACCGAAATCGGAAATTCCGATAATCCGGGCGGGTACGGGCCGTCCCGGTACCGCCGGCGCGCGCTCACAGCCCGATCCCCGTCTTGGAGACCTGCGCGAAGTTCTGGCGCGCCTGGCCTTCCGTCAGGTCGACGCGGGCGGTCCGCATGGCGCGCTCGCGGTCACCGGAGAGATACTGGATGAGCGCGAGGTTCTGGCGCACGACCCTGTCGTCCTGATTGGAACGCGACAGTTCCGCGATGAAGGGATAGGCCTCGCGCGGCCGCCCGCTGAGGGCAAGCGAGAGCGACAGGTTGTTGAGCGCCTCCTTGTTGGACGGGGACGAGGCCAGGATGGTCTCGTAGTACTGCCGGGCCTTGTCGTGCTGGCCCCGGAGGTCGCACGCCACTCCCATGGCGTTGAGCGCCGCGACATTCCCCGGGTCGCGCTCCAGGACCTTGCGCAGATAGGGTTCGGCCGCTTCCGGATTGTTGCGCGCAAGGTTCACCTTGGCGATCCCCACAAGTCCGCGCGACCACGCCCCGAGGCCGATCGCCTTGCGGTACTGGGCTTCCGCCTTCAGCAGGGCGTTCTGGCGGAAATAGGCGTTCGCAAGCTCCACCGCCGCCTCGTTGGAGCGCGGATTGTGCTTCTCCACCTTGTCGAGCAGCGCATAGCCCTTGCCGAAATCGCCATTGTCGAGCATCCGCTCGCCGACGGTGATCTGCGAGCGCACGCTCGTGGCGTTACTGTTGGGCCCGGCACAGGCTGCAAGAAGGGCCAGGCAGAACGGAACGGGCAACCTGGAACCCAGGGGGCCGATGCGGCTGATCATCACGATAACACCCCGTAAAACAAAGATTCTTCTTATCCACCCACGGCGCCGGGACGCGCGTCGGACAGGGTCCGGCGGTGCCCGGAACGCCATATCGAGCGCGACGACGCGCACACCAATATGATGGTTAACAAAGGATTGAACAATTTAAGGTTGCAACTTATCCACCCCAAATCCACAAGCTGTTGAAAGCTCGCATCTAGCCGCCCCCGGAGGCCTGCAGGATCCGGCTCATGCCCTTTGCCGAGCGTGCCGGCATGTACTGCCCGGGCGTCGCCATGCGGTAGAAGTCCAGCGCGACGGTGGGAATGTTGAATGTCGGCACCTTCCAGCCCCGGAACTTCCGGCACAGGCCCGCCACGCTGGCGCCCTTGGCCTTGAAGACCACATAGGGCCGCTGGCGCGCGGCCGGATAGAAGATGATCGCGACGAGCACCTGATCGCTGTGGACCACATGGGTCGCATCCGACAGGAGCGGCATCGCGGCATCGGTCATCGCCACCGACTTGCGCCCCGCCTTGATCTCCGGATCGCCCTCCTGGCCCTTGTGCTCGCGCTTGACCTCGTCCTTGGCCATCTTGTTCTGGGAGGTGAACAGCATCGTCTGGATGCGGAAGTCGAGGGCGGCCAGCAGAACGAGCGCGATCAGGATGACGGCCACGACGATCTTGAACCGCGACACGAAGAACGGATAGAGGCAGGTCCAGCCGCAATGGCTGGCATTGATGGCGTTCTCGATGTCGTTCGCGATCACCAGATAGAGCAGCGTGGCGATGATGGAGAAATAGACCAGCAGCCGGATGAAGTTGTAGATCGTCGCCTTGGAGAAGATGCCCTTGATCTGGTTGACGGGATTGAACTTCTGGAATTTCGGGCTGAGCGCCTTGGGCGCGAAGTTGAACCGGTTCAACAGAAGCCCGAACATGAGCGTGACCATCGAGACGAGCACGCAGACGGCCAGCACCAGATAGACCACATCCATGGCGGCGGCGAAGCTCGATGCGCGTGCCGCGTCGAAATCGCGGTCGACGCCGGAAAAGACGGTCGTGGAGAGCGTCACGAGCGAGCCCCAGAGCGGCCCGGAAACCCCTATCAGAAGCAGGACCGCGAAGGTCACGAGCCCCGCCTCCACAACATTCTTGCGCTGGGGAAGCTGCCCCTCCTTGCGCTGGTCCTCCAGCCGCTTGTGTGTCGGCTGCTCCGTCTTCTCCCCGCTCATGGCGCCAGCACCTGCTTCATCATCTCCAGCGCGCCGGCGAGCATGTCGAGCACCTTCGGATAGAGGATATCGACATAGAAGATGAGCATGATCATGAGCACCGCCGACTTGACCGGCATGCCGAAGGTCAGCGCGTTGAGGCTGGGGGCGGAGCGGGCGAGGAAGGCGATGCAGATGTCGCTCAGCAGCATGAAGCCCGAGATCGGCAGGACGAGCACCATGGCGGCGAAATAGACCGTGCCCGCGAACCGGATGAACAGCATCATCGCCTCGCGCGTGATATCGGGGAACGCGGCCATGGGCGGCCAGATCGCCAGGCTCTGGTAGAACATCGTCATCACCATGAGGAAGCCGCCCGCGGCGAAGAAGTAGCCGGAGAAGAGCTGCGACAGATAGATCGCCGTCGGCGTCGTCTGGGCGGAGAAGATCACGTCGTAATCCTGCGCCTGCATGCTGCCGCGCTGGGTGTCGAGGATCACACCGGCAAGCTCCAGCCCGCGCACCGGCAGCCAGGTCAGCGCACCGAGGAACAGGCCGAGCGCCAGCTCCTTGAAGATCATCGGCGGATAGGAGGGAAAGGCCCCGCCCCGTTCCGCGATCTCCGCCCCGACATGGAGGGCGAGGCCCGGCACGACGGAGAAGCTCATGGCCGCGATCACGCCGAAGCGCACCATGCGCGGCATGGACCGGCGCGAGAAGAACGGCGAGACCGACACGAACCCCGTCAGCCGCGACATGGACAGCAGGAACGCCAGAAGCAGGTCGAGCAGCTCTCGGTTGTCGGGCGACAGGAGCGGGGGCAGGTCCGTCATGGTCACAGCCCGATGATCTTGCCCATGACTTCCTTAAAGAAGGTCATGAGGTAGGACGACATCCATCCGATGGACATCGACAGCATGAGCACGATGGCTGTCAGCTTCGCCGCGAAGGCGAGCGTCTGCTCCTGGAGCTGGATCAGCGTCTGGATCAGCGCCACGATCAGCCCGACCGCGGTCGCCGCGATGATCAGCGGCATGGACAGGTAAAACACCATGACGATGGTGTTGTGCGCCATCACCATGATCTCATCGCCGGACATGGCATCTCCTCCGGTCTTTGCCGCCCGCCTTGGGTGCAGTGGGGGCGGCGGGGGCGTCACTGCGCATAGCTCAGCACCAGGTTGTGAAGCAGGAGGGCCCAGCCGTCGGCGGCGACGAACAGCAGGATCTTGATCGGCAGCGACACCAGCATGGGCGGCACCATCATCGCGCCCATGGCGAGCAGGATGTTGGAGACCACCATGTCCACGATCACGAAGGGCAGGAAGATCAGGAAGGCGATCTGGAAGGCCCGCGTGAGCTCGGAGGTGACATGGGCCGGCAGCAGGATGAACAGATTGTCCTGCGCGATCTGGCCGTGCAGCCGGGCCGGCCACATCTTCTCCGCGGCGTCCATGAAGAACCGGGTCTCGCGCTCGGTGGAGAACTTCTGCAGATAGCCGGTGAACGCGTCGGAGACGATGGAGAACAGTCCCGAGACGTTCTCCCAGCCGGTGAAGCCGAGACCCTGCTGCTGCACCTGGGTGACGATCGTATCGGCGACCGGCGCCATGACGAACACCGTCAAGGTCAGCGCGATGGAATTGATCACCAGCCCGGAGGGTGCCTGCTGCACGCCGATGGCGTTGCGCACCAGCATCAAGACGATGGAGATCTTGGTGAACGCCGTGCCCATCACCGCCAGGAACGGAATGAGGCTCAACGCCATGATGGCGATGATGGTCGGCAGTATGGCGGGGAAGTTCTCAGCCATCGCCCCCGCTCCCCGTTCCGCCCTTCGTTGCCCCTTCCATGCCGGGCCACCGGTCGATCTGCACGCCGACATGGTCGCCGATCTGGACCAGATACCCCTTCGCCGCCGGCGCGCCATTGGCCAGGATGGTGACCGGCTGGGCCAGATCGATCCTCAGATCGAGCGTTGCGCCGGGTCCGAGCGCGCGCAGCTCGCCAAGGCTGATGCGCCGCGTCGACAGCAGAAAGTCGAGCCGCACCGGCAGGTCCTCGACAGGGTCCTCCAGCGGCGGCGTGTCCGCGATCGCGCCGGCCATCTCGGCCGCCTGCGCGAGATCGTCCTCATTGTCGGCCATTGTGTCCTTCCGTCCTGCGTTTTCGAAACTGTCCAGTGCGCCGCTCGCCGGATCGAGACGAACGGCGAATGAGGCCACGCCCGGTACTTCGAGGCGCGCCGGCAGGCGGCCGCCGCAAAGCGTTCCGGCAAGGAGCGTGTCGCCCGCCGCGAGCGCCCGATAGGCGGCAAGCCTTGCCGGGCGGCCGGCGAGGCGGAGCCGGCAGCGGAACCCCGGATCGAAGCGGTTGAGCCGGCCATGGGGGTGGCGTCCGTCCAGCGCCTCGAGCGCCGCCGCGCCGATATCGCTGAGATCGAGCGACAGGGTGAACGCTCCGCCGCCGGCCTCGACCGTTCCCTCCAGCCTGGACAGCGGCGGGCCGTCGCTCGCCGCAGGCGCGGGGCGGACCCGGGCCCGCGCGGCGGCGAGCCCGGCAAGGCCCATGCCGTCGGCGACCGCCTCGAGCGCCAGCACGGCGCGCCAGTCCATTGGCAGGCTCGCGCCGTCCTCGTCCCGCCAGCCCGGCAGGAGGGCATCGCTCAGGCGGTCGACGAGACCGGCCTCGACCGACAGGCGCGCCGTGCCGAAGCCGGTCTCGGCCTCGATCTCCACATGGTTCCCCCGAGGCGAAGGCCCCGGAGCGAAGCGCATATCCAGCGCCGGCACACCGCCTTCCGCGCCCCCGGCCACCGGGAGCTGCCAGTGCGAGGCGGCCAGCCGGGCGAGCAGAGCGGCGATCTCCGGGGCGAGCGCGGGAAGGCGGGAGAGATCAAGCGTCATGACCGCCTCCCCCGCAGGCGCGCGCGGCCATCTGCTCGCTGAACTCGTCGAGCGCGGCATCCTCGGCACGCGTCTCCGCCTTGCGTCTCTCGTCCAGGAGGTGGCTCTCGATATGCTCGCTCTTGTTAAGCTTCAGCGCGCTGCGCACGCGCTCGCGCCGGACGATGCGGGCACGCTCGCGGGCCTCGGCAAGCCGTGTCCGGCACGCCTCGCGCCGGTCGGCCAGCTCCTGTGCCTTCTGCCTGGTCTTCTCCAGCGTCTCCTCCACGGCGAGCAGGTCGTTCACCGACACGCGCTTGTTGAGCAGCGCGGTCAGGAGGTCGATCTCCAGCGTCCGGGTTTCCTCCAGATAGTCGTCTATGGCCTTCTGGGCGGCCTCGCAGGCCTCGCCCGCCTGCGAGACGGCGGCCTTTTCCGCCGATTCCGCCTTCACCATGCGGTCGAGCCGGCGCTGGCGGAGCGCCACGATCTGCGAGAAGTCACGCATGGCCCACCGCCCCCTTCAGCGCCGCGACGGTGTCGTCGAAGGCGGAGAACTCGTCGAGCCCCTGGCGCAGGAACGCGTCGATGGCGGGCTTGCGGGCGACAGCCTCGTCACCCAGCGGATCGGAGCCGGACGCATATTCGCCGATCTTCACCAGGAGCTCGATCTCGTCGTATTTCGCCAGAAGCGCGCGCAGCTTGCCGATGGCCGCCAGATGGTCCGGCGCGACGATACGGTTGAGCACGCGGCTCGCGCTCGCGGTCACGTCGATGGCGGGATAGTGGCCGGCGCCGGCGAGCTTGCGCGACAGCACGACATGGCCATCGAGCAGGGAGCGGGCCTCGTCGGCCACCGGCTCGTTCATGTCGTCGCCCTCCACCAGCACCGTGTAGAGCGCGGTGATGGAGCCCTCCCCGCTGCGGCCCGCGCGCTCGACGAGGCCCGGAAGCAGCTCGAAGACCGAGGGCGGGAAGCCGCGCCGGGTCGGCGGTTCGCCGGCGGACAGGCCGATCTGGCGCTGGGCGCGGGCAAAGCGCGTCAGGCTGTCCATGATGAGCAGGACGCGCTCGCCGCGGTCGCGGTGATATTCCGCGATCGCCGTCGCGGTATAGGCCGCCTTCACCTGCTCGATGGCCGGACGGTCGGAGGTCGCGACCACGATGGTCGACTTGGCGAGCCCCTCCGGGCCGAGCTGGTCGTCGACGAATTCGCGCACCTCGCGGCCGCGCTCGCCGATCAGCGCGACGACGCAGCGGTCATAGGCGGCGAACCGCACCATGAGCGAGACGAGCGTCGACTTGCCCCCGCCGGCGGCGGCGAAGATCCCTAGGCGCTGGCCCTCGCCACAGGTGAGCGCGCCGTCGAGCGCCTTCACGCCCAGGCTGAAGGGCCGGTCGATGGGCGGGCGCAGCATGGGATTGGGCGGCGCCTGGTTGCCGGGATAGGCCCGCGTCCCGGCAAGCGTGGGCCCGCCGTCGATCGGCTGGCCCATGGCGTCGAGCACCCGGCCCGTCAGCGCCTCGCCGACCGGCACCTCGAAGGCGCCCATCAGCGACTGGATCGTGGAGTTGTGGGAGATGCCGAGCGTACGGCCATAGGGCGTCAGGATCGCCTCGCCCTGGTCGAAGCCCACCACCTCCGCAAGGACCGGCCCGTCATTGGTGCGCGAGATCGAGCAGATCTCGCCGATGCTGAAATGCCCCGCCGCGCGCACCAGCGGGCCGGTCGTCTTGCTCACCCGCCCGCGGCGCCTAAACGGGCGGACCTGCTCGAAGGCGAGCTCCGCCATGCAGGTGCCGACCGCGTCGGCGGCCGACGACGGGGCCCGCTTCGGCTTAAACCTGCGCTTTTGTGCTGGCGTCGTCGCTGCGGTCATCGTTCTCACCTCCGGCGCCGGCCGGAATGGCCTTCAGCGCGGCAATCATCTCCTCGACCACCACCGGCAGGCTGACGTCGATGACGTCGAGCCCGGCATAGACAAGGCAGTCGTCCCCGGCCATTTGCGGGTTGGGCTCCGGCCGGATCGCCACGAGATCCCGGTTGCGGCGCTTCAGTGCGGCGAGCGTCGCGGAGAGAGACCGCATGCTCGCCGGATGCACCATGATGACGATCTCCTCCTCGCCATGGAGCTCGTGCAGAACGTCGTCGAGCACGGCCGACAACCAATCCTCCGCCGGCATGCGGCCGAGAACCCCGTGAAGGGCCTGCCGCAGCAGGGTATCGAGCTCGCCCTCGAGCCGCGCGCGGGCCTCGCCGACGCGCGCGATGGCCTCCGAGAACCGGGCGAGCCCCTCCGCATGGCCCGTCTCGCGGGCCTTGCGCCTGATGGCCCGCGCCTCCTCGCGCGCCCGGCGGAGGCATCGGGCGGCCTCCCGGCGGGCGGTCTTCTCGATGCTCTCCGCGTCCTTCAGGCGGGCGAGACGGTCCGCCTTCAGGATGCCGTCGGCGGGAAAGACGTCCGGCCGGGATGCCGCGGCGGTGCTAAGCCTGAGCATTGCCGTGCTCCCGCGCGAGCGCCACATAGCGAAGAAAGCAGGCCTCGTCCGGATCGCCCGGCGCGAAGGACAGCGGCTCGAGGAGCTCCTCCGGCACCAGCCGCAGCTTCAGCCTTTCGCGATAGGCCGGCGGCAGGACACCGATCAGATGCGCCTTCACCTTCCGGGCATAGAGATCCAGAAGCTCGCCCGATGCCGTGCTCAGGACGCGGAACTCGCCGAAAGCCGGCAAGCGCGCCTCGCGAAGCCCCAGAACCAGCGCGCGGCTGCCGCACCAGTCCACGATCTCGGTGAGCGCCGCGCCGCTCGTCGTGGCCAGAATGGCCTTGTGGTTGATGAGCACCGTCATGACGCGGCACAGCGCGGAGAGCGCCTCGGGGGCTGCCATGGCAAGCTCGGCGAACAGTTGCGCGCGGGCGGGCGGCAGCGCCGCGGGCGCCGGCGGCAAGGCGGACAGGATGCGCCCGCCAGCCTCGGCCGCCAGGAGACGGCTCGACGCGATCCGCGCCGCGATCCCGGCATCGCGCAGCCCCAGCGCGCGGGCCATGTTGGCGGGCGCGACGTGCTGGAGCGGGGCCTCGTCGAAAGCGCACAGGGGATGCATCACGCCTCCGCCGCCTTCCGGGCCTTGCGGGTCTTCAGATAGGTGTCCGCGCCGAAATATCCGCCCGCTCCCAACCCCAGGCACACGACTACGAGGGCGACGATCAGGAGGATCGCCTGCGTCTGGCTGTTGCGGTGCATGATCACCCCGCCCAGCGCGACGAGGTCCAGCTCGGGCCTGACGGGCGGGTCCACCGGGGAGACGACCACGCCGACCCGGTCGTAATCGATCTTCTCCACGCTGAAGGCCACGAGCTGCTTGATCTGCGGGACGAGCTCCGCGGTCATCGCGTCGCGGCTGACGAGCGCCAGCACGGAGGCGCTGGGCAGCGGCACCTCGTCGAACGGCGTCTCCTTGCGCGGATTGGCGATATGCACCTGCGCGGAGATCACGCCGGGAATGGATGAGACCATGTTGGACAGCTCCTGCGACAGGGCGAAGTTGAACCGGGCCCACTCGGTCACGGGGCTGGCCACCAGCCCGTCGCCGGTGAACACCTCCCCCATCGTCTCGTAATCGGGGCGCGGCAGCCCGAAACGCTTCAGGAGATCGACCGCCTCGCCGAACTGCGCCTCGTCGACCATGAGCGTGACGAGATTGTCCTTGTCGGTCTGCTTGGCGGCGTCGATGTTGTATTCGAGAAGCTTGCCGAGCATCTCGTTGGCCTCCCTCTCCTGGAGCCCGGAATGCAGGGGCACCTTGCAGGCGGCGAGGAGGACGAAGGCCATGCAGGCCGCGGCGAGCCGGACGAGCCGGCGCGTGGAGCCGCACCGCCGGCCGCCGTCCCGCGGTGTGATACGGTGGAGTGAGTGGGTCATTACTGGCTCGAGAGAAGTTGCTGCACGCCGCTGATGGTCTTGCCCACCGCCTTGATCGACAGTTCGAGGCGGATCTTGTCGGCGTTGCTGTCCACCTTGTTGCGGATGTAGTCGCGGTTGTCGCTGTAGAGCTCGATGATCTTGTTCTTGGTCACCTGCAGGAGTCTGGCCTGCTCGGGCGTCTGGTATTGGGGATCGTTGGCCCAGCGGCGGAACTGCTCGCGCACCGGCTCCGGCAGGCTCATCAGCGGGCTCGACAGGTCGACCGCGCTGTCGATGTCGCCGATGATGCTCTGCTCCTGCTGGCGCAGCGTATCGACCAGACGGTCCTGGAGGCCGTCGATCCCCGTCGCCTGGCGTTCCGCCTGCGGGGCGATCAGCGTAAACGACATGCTCATTGGATGGATCTCCCCTCTTCGGCGCCGGCCCCTGCCCAGTCCTCGTCCTTGATGCCGAGGGCTTCGGCGCATTCGCTGACGACGACCTGAACCGCTTCCAGCGCGGCCTCCGACTGGAGGAGGTCCTCGTCGAGATAGGTCCGACCCAGCCTGTGGGCGCGCTCCAGCTGGCCATCCTGCTGGAGCAGGAAGAGATGGAAGGCGAGCGCCTCGTCGCGATTGATCTCCGCATCGAAGGAGCCGCTGGTCTCCAGGAGCTCGATGCCGGCGGCCAGGTCTCCGGTGGCGAAACGGTACATGGCCTCGATCACGAACCCGCCGGCATTTTCGGGACGCACCTCCTGCACGAGTTTCCACAGGGACTGCGCGCCCTCGCCAAGGCCGATCCGGGTCGCGAGCGAGGCGATATTGCCCAGGATGAACATGTCATCGCTGGAGAAGTCGACTTGGGGCATGCTCATTCGACAGATACCTTCTTCTTCTGCCCGTTGACCTCGACCAGCAGGTAGCCGCGCGCGATGGTCACGAGCGTTGCGTCCAGGCCGAGCGCATCGCCGGGCCGCACGATGTCGCCGTCATCGACGACCACATAGGGGTTCTCGCCGTGCCAGATGCCGGTGACGCGCTCCGCCAGCGCCGCGAGATCGACGGGCGAAGGTGCCTCGAACCGCACGCCGACAAGCCCCGGAACATCCGATGTGAGGGCTGCCGCGATCTTGTCGCGCAGCGCCGGATCGCCCTCCGCCGACAGGGTCACGACCCCGTCCTTCTGGCCGAGCACGCGCGATCCGGCACCGAGGTTCTTCAGAATCAGGCCGGCCGCCTCCTCGATCTCGCGGTCGACGAGAATGTCGGCGGAGACCGGCAGGCCGAGCGCAACGAGCCCGGCCTTCACCTTGAGGCGCTCGGCCGCATCGGCCACCCTGAGCGTGGCGTGCCACTGGCCGCCCCGTTCCACGAGGCCGGCCACGGTCGCGCCGAGCCCGGCGAGCCCGGTGCGGACGGCAGAGGGGTCCACGGCGGCCCGGGCCGCCCGGTCGGCCTCCTCCGCGCTCCGGTCGGCCTCGTCCTGCGTCTCGGCATGGGCGAGCGCGGACGGTTCGCCGCCGGGAAGCAGAACGCCCGCGAGACCGGCGAGCGCGACCAGACAGGCGAGCGCGAGCGCCAGCCTAGTGCGGGGCCCCTCCGGCAGCCGATGCCGGCGGGAAGGCTGCGCCACCTCCTCCGGCCCGATGCCCTCGATCTCGATGGAGATGTCGGCGACGATCAGCCGGTCGCCGAGATGCCAGGGCGTCCATTCCCCGGGCGTCAGGGTGGTGGCCTGCCCGGTGGAGAACTTCAGGAGCACGGCGAACGCGTCCGGTTTCGGCATGATCGACACGGTGTCCTCGCCCACCTTCAGGACGAGGTGTTCCGGAGCGAGCACCGGGTGGATGAGCGCGATTTCGCAGCCGAAATCCGACCCGAGGCGATGCTCGCCCGGATCGAGGCTGAAAAACCGGTCCTCGACCCCCGATCTGGACAGTTTTGCGACAATCATGTCAGTCGCTCCAACAGGCTCGTCCGTCCGTGTGCGCCGGTCCGCAAGGCTTGCGGCGCGGCAACCGGCCTCTCCAAAGAGGCAATGGCGTCCTTGCCGCGTCAGTCGGATCGCTCGCCGTCCGCCGTCTCCGGCACCATGTCGGCGACATCCTCCGGCAGCTCCTGCGACCGGTTGGCGGCCTCCTCGAGCTCGCGGCGGATATTGAGTTCCTTGATCTGTTCGAGCAGCGCCAGCGCGTCGTCGACGACCTCGACCGCGCGCTCGTAGTGGGCCGGATCCTCGTTCCCCAGGCTGATCTGCGAACTGTCGCGCAGGAGGATCTGCCGGCGCGACTGCAGATAGCGGATCACCGCATCGACGCCACCGGAGGCGCCCTCCAGAACGATCTCGTCGAAACTCACATCGGCCTGCGAAAAGCAGCTGAAACCGTCATCCATCTGAACCATGCGCCGCTCCCTGCGTACTCAGCTCCAAAAGTCGATGCGATAACGCACCCCCGGCCGGGTTATGGGGAAATCGGCTTTTCGAATGATCGCGCCGGTCCCGTGCCGCGCGCGCCTTCCTGCGACCATAGCGATAATCGATTTCGGTATTTGACCCCGGGGCCCAAGGCTTTCCGCGACGGCTGCACAGTCAGACGCAAGGAGGAGACGGGAGATGCCCCACGACACGAGATCGGCACACGCCACCGGCACCGGGCCGGCAGAGCACCGGGCCGTCCAGGCGGACCAGCCGCCGGTCCGCCCAGGCGCGATGCGCCCCGGAAGCGGGAACCAGGTCACGGTCATCGACGAGACGCCGGCATCGTCGTCGTCCCGGCATCACGAGACCCGCGCGGTGACGACATTCACGCCGCACTGCCCCCCGGGCATGCCAGGACGGTCTCAGGCACGCACGGTCACGACATTTCCGGTTTACACGCCGCCGCTGGC
>ENA-ORCW01000184-ORCW01000184.1-marine-metagenome-genome-assembly--contig:-NODE-184-length-67135-cov-4.094620_pt1 | contig 67135 bp, 53 predicted proteins | sample MGYA00237784_ERZ508517 | MGnify/ENA primary metagenome ERZ508517 (study PRJEB26187, sample SAMN06268979) | marine metagenome | isolation source: Tt ae E1 feedstock associated aerobic enrichment on...
TTCCACCCTTCCTCTACCGAATCTCAGGCCATCGCAACACGCTCAACACGCATCAACGGATGAAATATCCGGGCTAGGCGGTCCGCTTCAGGGCGGACGGGGCCGGCTGCCGCGTTCTGCCCGTGGTGTACATGCGGGGGCGATCCGGTATGCTATGGCCCGAATTTTCGGACCGGCCGTAGCGCCGCCCCTTCTCCCGGACATGCGAGGCCCGTTCTGTCGGGCCGGCCGCAGCGACATGTCGGTCGCGATGGGAACGCCGACGGGAATCACAATCGGAGCCAGGGAGTTTCAGGAGATGAGCGAGCCGTCCATCAAGCCGGCCTACAAGCGTGTGATTCTCAAGCTGAGCGGCGAGAGCTTCTGCCGCAACCGCGAGGGCGGGATCAGCATGACCGAAGTGGCCCGCACGTCCGAGCAGATCAAGGCGGTCGTGGAAGCCGGGGTCGAGCTGGCGATCGTCTGTGGCGGCGGCAACATTCTGCGGGGCAAGCAGTTCTCCGCGGTCAGCGAAGCGATCCAGCCGGCGACAGCCCACTACATGGGGATGCTGGCGACGGTCATCAACGGCCTGGCGCTGCAGGACGCCCTCGAGAACGCCGGCGTGCCGACGCGACTGCAGTCCGCCATCCGTATGGAAGGTGTCGCCGAGCCCTTCATTCGCCGTCGGTGCGTACGTCACCTCGAGAAAGGACGGGTCGTGATTCTGGCGGCGGGGACGGGCAGCCCGTTCGTGACGACTGATACGGCCGCGGCTCTGCGGGCCCGCGAGATCGAGGCAGACGTGCTGATGAAGGCGACGCGTGTGGACGGCGTCTACTCCGACGATCCGGAGAAAAACCCGCACGCGGTCCGCTACGCCGACATCTCGTTTGGCGACGTGCTGTCGCAGGGTCTGCAGGTGATGGATGCCCAGGCCGTGCATCATTGCATGGAGCATGGCATTCCGATCATGGTGTTCAACTTCCAGCGGGAAGGGAACATCCTGCGGGCGATTGCCGGCGAACGGATCGGAACGCTCGTGCATCCGAATGACCAGAAACCGTCGGCATAGGTTGCTGACGGTTTCCGGTACGCGGCGCCGATCAGGTGTTCAGCAGGTTGCGGATCATCATGATGGCCGCCGGACCGACGAGCACCACGAAGATGCCGGGGAAGATGAACAGCACCAGCGGGAAGATCATCTTCACTGCGGTCTGCTGGGCCTTTTCCTCGGCCATCTGACTTCGCTTGACCCGCATGCTGTCGGACTGCACGCGGAGGGCCTGAGCGATCGAAGAGCCGAAGCGATCGGCCTGAATCAGGATTGCGACCAGGGCCCGCATGTCGTCGACGCCGGTCCGCACACCCAGGTCATGCAGCACTTCGCGACGGGGACGCCCCATCTGCAGCTGCATGTTGGCCATGTTGAACTCGGAGCAGATGTCCGGGGCGCTGTCGGCAAGTTCTTCGGCGACGCGGCGCATGGCGGCGTCGAGACCAAGGCCGGCTTCGACGCAGACAACGAGCAGGTCGAGGGCGTCCGGCATGGTGAGGAAGACCCGCTCCATCCGCTGCTTGCGGATGACGATCAGGACGATTTCCGGCAGGTAGAAGCCGAGGCCGCCGCCGATCACCAGGGCGGTCAGCCCCTCCATGTTGGCTCCCTGGGTGACGACGCCGACTCCGCCTCCGAGGATCAGTCCAACGACCAGCAGGCCGAACTTGATCGCCAGATAGAACGTGGCGGCGTTGGGGGAGCTGAAGCCGGCATTGGCCAGCCGGACCTTCAGGGCACTCTCTTCGAGGTCGGTCTTGGGCTGCAATGCCTTGGAGAGCGTGGGGGCCGCCTTCTGCAGCGCCCCTTTGACGCTGCCGGAGCCGTTCTCGTCCTCGGATGAGCGTGTCCGCGGATCCTTGAGGAAGTCGAGCCGTTCCGAGACGCGGCTGTCCTTGCTCGTCAGCGCGGTGAGCAGGGCCCAGATGCCGAGCGTGATCGCACCGAAAACCGCAATCGGAATGAGCTGGGTGAATTCCATGACGCAACCTCAGCAGTGCCGGCGGCCGGTGAATGATGGCCGTCGATGAAGGGATCAGATCTTGATGGCGATGATCTTCTTGATGGCGACCGCACCGAGGATCTGCAGGACGGCGGCCACCGCCACCATCTTGCGTCCCAGTTCGTCGGTGAACAGCAGCATCACGTAGTCGGGATTCATGTGCCAGACGGCAAAGAACAGGGCGATCGGCAGGGCCATCAGCACGATACCGCTGATGCGGCCTTCGCCGGTCAGGGCCTGAACCTGTCCCATGATCTTGAACCGTTCGCGGATGATGTGGCCGATCTTGTCGAGGATCTCGGCGAGGTCACCACCGGATTGCCGCTGGATGGCCACAGCCGTCGCAAAGAACTTGTAGTCCATGTTCGGCATGCGATTGAACACGTTCTTGAGCGCCTGCTCGATCGGGATCCCCAGGTTCTGTTCTTCGTAGACCGCGTTGAACTCGGTCGAAATCGGGTCGGGCATCTCGTCGACGACCACCTTGAGCCCCGAGGCGAGACTGTGCCCGGACCGCAGGGCCCGGGCGATCAGTTCCATCGCGTCGGGGAGCTGACTGGCGAACTTCTTGAACCGCCGCTTCCGCCGCCACAGGAGCCAGATGAGCGGCATGATGCCCGTGGCCAGCCCGGCGACGGGATACAGCGGCAGGGGTGAACGGGCCACGATGGCGATCGTGACACCGGCCAGGGCACATCCGATCGAGATCAGAAGGAATGTTTCCGGCCGGATCGGAGAATCGGCCTGCACGAACAGCAGCTTGAGCGCTTCGAACCGGTCGGCGATGCGGCTGAGGAGTCCGGAGAACCCATCCACGCCCTCGCGAACCAGTGCTTCCTTCGTGACCTGCTCGCTCTCGCTGGTTCGTGACTTGCGCCCGGCAAGAATGTCGAGCCGGTCTTCGACCGACGAGCTGTCGAATTCCCGGAACAGCAGATAGGCGGTCATGATCAGACCGGTGACGCCGAAGAAGGCGGCGATCGATATGACGGTGGGGTCCAGTGTCATGGTCGTGATCCAGGATCGTACGAATCGGCGAGAGCCGGAGTTGGTTGTGAATGCTCCGGCCCGCCACAACAGAGATGAGTCACATTCCGAGAGGACGTGCTGCGAACAGGTTGCCGGGCAGTCGGATGCCGGCGGCTTCCAGTCGATGCATGAACGATGGCCGCACGCCGGTTGCTTCGAAGTGCCCGAAGGCGCGGCCGTCCTCGTCGATTCCGTCCTGTGCGAACTTGAAGATGTCCTGCATGATGATCGTGTCCTGCTCCATGTTCAGGACCTCGGTGACGTAGGTCACCTTACGCGGTCCTCCCTGGAGACGACTGGCCTGGATGATCAGGTCCACTGCCGAGGCGAGCTGGTGCCGGATCGCCTTCAGGGGCAGTTCCGCCCCACCCATGGTGACCATCGTTTCGATACGGGAGACGGCATCGCGCGGGTTGTTGGCGTGAACGGTGGTCATCGAACCTTCGTGACCGGTGTTCATGGCCTGCAGCATGTCGAGCGTTTCCGGACCACGACACTCACCGATGATGATCCGGTCCGGACGCATACGCAGGGCGTTCTTGACCAGATCGGTGGCGGTCACGCGTCCCTTGCCTTCGATGTTCGCCGGGCGGGTTTCCAGACGCAGCACGTGTTCCTGCTGCAGCTGGAGTTCGGCGGCGTCTTCGATGGTGATCATTCGCTGATCGTTGGGGATAAAGCTCGAGAGTGTGTTGAGCAGGGTCGTTTTACCGGAACCGGTACCACCACTGATGATGATGTTCAGCCGGGCCTTGATCGCTCCTTCGAGGAGCATGACCATTTCGGGAGTGAAGGCACCGAAGTTGAGCAGGTCTTCGAGCGAGAGCGGCCGGGCACCGAATCGCCGGATGGTGATGGACGGTCCATCGAGGGCGAGTGGCGGGATGATCGCGTTGAGACGGGAGCCATCGGGGAGACGGGCGTCCACCATGGGCGAGGTTTCGTCGACGCGACGTCCGACCTTGGAGACGATGCGGTCGAGGATCTGCAGGAGATGCTCGTTGTCTCGAAAGGTGACTTCCGAACGCTGGATGCGGCCGTTCTTTTCGATGAAGACGTGTTTGGGACCGTTGATCATGATGTCCGCAACCCCCTCTTCCTTCATCAGGATTTCGAGGGGACCGAATCCGAACGTTTCGTCGAGGACTTCCTCGATGAGGCGTTCGCGCTCGGAGCGGTTGAGCAGGGGATTCTCGGTGTCGCAGAGGTGTTCGACAACGAGTCGGATTTCGCGGCGAAGTGTGTCTCCCTGCAGTTCACCCAGTCGGGTGAGGTCCAGTTTGTCGACCAGCTTTCCGTGAATCAGCCGTTTCAGATTCTCGAAGTCGTCAGCCGAGGATTCGACTCGGCCGCCGCGTGCGACAGGGGATGGCGCAGCCATAAATCACTGATCTCCGTGGTTTCGTAGTCGCGTTGGCCCGCATATTCGTCTTCGTCCGCGTTGCAGAGTGCTCAACGGGGCCCGCAAGGATGCGGAGAGGAGAACACGTGGTCCCTCCGGGGAGAGGGACTGATGAAAACTAGCTCACGAATTGCCGGCGCGGTGGCGGGAATTTCGGGGGCGCGGTCCCGGGGAACGGTCGTCGCGATTGTGCCGGAAACGCTGGCGCCTGTGTCGCTGCCGGGCTGACACCGGGTGGCCGATGCGGGACCGTCAGGCGGGCGAGCCGGTTTCGACACCGCGCGCTGAGGCGGGAGCCACTGCGACCTCGTCGGCGGAGCAGGCCCGGTTCCGGCCGCTCTGCTTGGCGTGGTACAGGGCCGAGTCGGCTGCAGCGACGAGCTGGCGCTCGGTCTGGCCGTGGTCGGGACAGGTTGCGAAGCCGGCGCTGATCGTGACCGGGATCTCGCGATTGTCGTACGTGATGTGGCAGGATCGCACCTCGGAGACGAGGTGTCGGGCGATCTGTTCGGCCTCATCCGGGCCGGTATCCGGCAGCAGGACGGCGAATTCCTCGCCGCCATACCGGGCCACGACCGCCGGGCGACGTGTTCCCCAACCGGAGATCGTCTCCTGAAGCAGGCTGGCGACCGTTCGTAATGCCTCGTCGCCGGCGAGGTGTCCGTACCGGTCGTTGATCGACTTGAAGTGGTCGAGGTCGACCAGCACGAGCGAGCAGGGTTGTGCCGCCTCATCGGACCAGCGGATGCTCCGTTCCAGTTCGGCCTGGAAGGAGTGCCGGTTCGCCAGCTGTGTCAGGGCATCCCGCCGGGCCTGCTGTTCCACCACCGCGTGGTCGACCGTCCGGAGGATGATGTCGACGGTGTAGTCGGCAACCCAGTTGATGAGTTCGTGGTCGATGTCCGCCTCGGGAGAGTCTGCGGCACGGCTCAGGCAGAGGACGCCGACCAGCGTCTCCTGCCGCCGCAGCGGGACGGTCAGGACCGCTCCCAGGCAGGCGCCGTCCTCGAACTGCTGCAGCTGTCGGGAGTTGAAGCAGCACATTTCCGGGCGGGTGATGCCGTACTGGGCCAGATGGTCTTCGACGGCAGCGTACTGCTGTTCGTTTCCGCGTGACCGGCCGGCCCGGCAGAGGAGGTTGAGTTCGAGTGGTGGCGTCGCGGAGGCGACGTAGACCGAGGCGCGGTGGAATCCCGACAGGGACGCCAGTCGCGAAAGAAACTCTTCGATCAGCTCCAGGTTCGAGCGGTAGTCCAACTCGATCAGCGAACGCAGCTCGAAGATCTCGCGGGTCATCTCCAGAGTACGGGTTTCGGTCGGCAGGGCATCCGGTACCGTGATGCGGGCCGCGATCCGGCCGAGCAGCTCGACGATGACATCCCGGCGAACTTCAAACGGCAGCGACTCGCCCGGAAGTGTCGATGTCACCAGCAGCAGCTCGATTCCGTCGGTTTCCAGCAGATGACTGACGATCAGCTGTCGCGGGACATAGCGAAGGCCGCCGAACAGGTGACGTTGCAGCCCGGACTGTTCGATTTCGCGTCCGGAAAGCATCAGGGTCTGGCCTTGGAGAATGGCGGCGTTGGTGGCTTCGTCGAAGCAGACGGTATGCGGCGGAGTAAACTCGGTGCGGCCGCGATGGGCGACGGTCCAGAAGCGTCGTTCACTCCGCGCGAGCAGAATTGCGAAGTGTCGATCCGGATCGGGGACCAGGTTCTGCAGCAGCCGCTGGGCCGCCGAATCTCCGTCCAGGCCCTTGAGGAGTCCGTCGAGCGTACGGGCGTGCAGGAGGGCCAGATCCCGTTCGCCGGCGAGGTCCGGCAGCAGCGCGAGCGTGGGATCGTTTTCGTCGCCCGCTCGCGTTGTTTCGTTGAGGGCGGGGCGGAGACGTCGCAGCAGCTGGTGCAGCAGGCACGTGCACCCGGCACCGGCGAGGAGGCCGAGCAGGAACGCGTCGGTCGCGAGTGGTCTCAGGATGTCCTGCAGTTTCGACACCACCAGTGTTCCGTGTGGCCCGGGACAGTTGGCGGAGCGGGCCCGGGCATTGCGAGGACGCATCGCAGATGGAGGGCTGCGGCGAGAGTCCGCTCCGATTGCCGCCGCGAGAACCCTAGTGCGCCTTCCGGCAAACGCCGAGGGGGAGTGCCCGGCCGGACCAACCTTGCGTGTTGACAAACGGAATCAACGTGTCCAACCGTCAGGATCGATGCAGTCGGCCAAACCGGCAGTGCAGATGGCAATGATCGTTGCCCGGGACGGGTTCCTGCGATTCGGGGATGGCCGCAAGGGGGCAATCCAGCCGCTACAATACGTGATGACCTTCATGTTCCCGAATTCGTCCCCTGCGGGTCGGGGGCGAGCCGACAACGCACAACGGAACGTATGACGATTCGGGACGGGATCCGGATTCGTCGCACGGACCGCCGGCATTCTCCGATGAGGACTCCGGTACGCTCGCCACCGAGAAGGAACTGCCCACGTGTCTCGGTCTACGATCACCCTGTCGCGAATGATGATCGTGCTGCTGCTGGCGGCAGCGATCTTTATGACGGACCTGCTGCTGCCAGTCCGGACAGCGACCGGCGTTCTGTATGTCGCGGTGCTTCTGCTGACGCTGTCCTGGAACAGCCGCAGGTTCACTGTCGGAGTGGCGGTCGCCTCCAGCGTCCTGACGGTGCTCGGATTCTCGGCCGGAGTGATCCGGACCGGCGGAGCGGCACTGATCGGCGTCGAAAACGTCGGGCTGTCGCTGTTCGCCATCTGGACGTCGACGGTCCTCTGTCTGCAGCACCAGGCGGTCCGGCTGAGGTTGCGGTCATCCAACGAACGGCTGGAGGCCCGAGTCCGGTTGCGGACCGAAGCGCTGCAGGTCGCCGTCGACGACCTGCGCAACGAAGTGTCGGCACGTGAACGGGCGCAGGCGGAGCTGGAGCACGAGAAGATGCTGCTGGACGGCCTGATGACCGCCGTCCCGGACGACATCTACTTCAAGGATACCGAAGGGCGATACATCCGGATCAATCAGGCCAAGGCGGATCGTTCCGGACTGCCCGCCCCCGAGGATGCCGTCGGAATGTCCGACTTCGACTTCTTCCAGCACGAGCACGCCCAGGCGAGTCGCGAAGAAGAAGTCGAGCTGATGAACGCCGGCAAGCCACTGGTCGACCTCGAAGAACGGCTGGTCTGGCCGGATGGACACGAGTCGTGGGTGTCGGCAACGAAAGTGCCCCTGCGGAATCGCGAGGGAACGATTATCGGCACGCTCGGCATCTCGCGCGACATCACGAAGCATCACGAGATGGAGGCGGCCCTGCAGCGGGAGCGCGACCGTCTGCGTACGCTCATCGATCACCTGCCGGACTACATCTTCATCAAGGACTCCGAGTGCCGCTTCGTGACCGTCAACAAGTCGCACATCGAGATCTTCGGGTGTGCGTCGGAGGACGAGATTGTCGGCAAGACCGACTTCGATTTCTGCCCGCCGGACCTGGCCCGGCTCTACGAAGAAGACGACCTGCGGGTCCTCCAGACCGGAATGACACTGGTCAACCGGGAAGAGGAGATGGTGGCCCCCTCGGGAGAACGGCGGTGGATTCTGACGACGAAGGTTCCGCTGCGTGACGAGTACGACCGGATTGTGGGGCTGGTCGGTATCTGCCGCGATATCACCAAACGGAAGCGGGCCGAGGAAGAACTGCGTGCCGCCAAGGAAGCCGCCGAAGTTGCCAATCGGGCCAAGAGTGACTTCCTGGCGAACATGAGTCACGAGATCCGGACGCCGATGAACGCGATCATCGGTATGACGGGTCTGGTTCTCGACACACGGTTGTCGCGCGATCAGAGGGAGTATCTCGAGACGGTCCGGGACTCGGCCGATGCGCTGATGGGAATCATCAACGACATCCTCGACTTCTCGAAGATCGAGTCGGGCAAGATCGAGCTGGAGTCGCGGCAGTTCGAGGTGCGCGAGTGGCTCGGTGACACCATGAAGTCGCTGGGCATCCGCGCCCACACGAAGGGCCTGGAACTGGCCTGCCACATTGCCGGCGACGTCCCGCAGTACCTGGCCGGCGACGCGATGCGGCTGCGGCAGGTCATCGTGAACCTGGTGGGGAACGCGATCAAGTTCACCCATGAGGGGGAAGTGGTTCTCGATGTGTCCGTCGAGGATGTCGGCGACGAAACGGTCCGGCTGATGTTCTCGGTGGCTGACACCGGGATCGGCATCACTCCCGAACAGCAGATGCGGATCTTTCAGCCGTTCGAACAGGCCGACATGTCGACGACGCGCCGCTTTGGCGGTACGGGGCTGGGCCTGACGATCTCGCAGCGACTGGTCGATCTGATGGGCGGCACGCTGCTGGTCGAAAGCGAGCCGGATCAGGGCAGCCGCTTCTACTTCTCGCTCGAATTCCAGGTTCTGCCCCCGGGCGAACTGCCGGTGCCCGCGGTCGACGGGACCTCGCTGACCGGGATGCGGCTGCTGATCGTCGACGACAACGCGACCAACCGGCAGATTCTCGAAGAGATGTGCAACAACTGGCGGATGCGTCCGACCAGTGTGTCGAATGCGAGCGAGGCCCTCGAGAAGTTGCGCGGGGCGTCCTCGACCGACGATCCGTTCCGACTGATCATTACCGACTGCAGCATGCCGAGCATGGACGGCTTCATGCTGGCAGATGCGATCCGCGAATCGGACGCGATCGAGACGCCGGTCGTGATGATGCTCACGTCGCTGGACCGCACCGAAGATGCGGAACTGTGTGACCGTCACGGCATCGCGTCGTATCTGCTCAAGCCGATCAAGCAGTCGGAGCTGTTCGACGCGATCGTATCGGCCCTCTGCCCGGCCGACGTTCCAATGGAGATTCGCTATTCCGTTTCGAACGAAGAGGCCGGCAAGCTGCCGTCGCTGACCATTCTGCTGGCCGAGGACAGCCTGGCAAACCAGAAGCTCGCGATCGGTCTGCTGTCCCGCTGGGGGCACGACGTCACGGTGGCTCACAATGGACTCGAGGCGGTCGCTGCCGCCACGACGAGCCGCTTTGACGTCATCCTCATGGATGTCCAGATGCCGGAGATGGATGGTCTGGAAGCGACCGAGGAGATTCGCAAGTGGGAGTCGGCCCGGGGAACGCATGTTCCGATCGTTGCCATGACCGCCCATGCGATGCGTGGCGACCGGGAACGCTGCTTCAGCTCCGGCATGGATGCCTACGTCTCCAAGCCGGTCCGGCCTCGTGATCTTTCAGATGCCCTTGTCGCCTGTGCGGCAGGCCGTCGGCAGGAAGGCGATTCAACCGGGCCGGCCGAACCTGTGGGGGCCAATCCTGTTGGAGCCGATTCTGTTGCAGCCGATTCTGTTGCAGCCGATTCTGTCGGGGCCGAACCCGTTGAGAACGCATCCGTCGCGGCGTCGGACGGTGGAGGGGACACGTCGTCCGTCGAGAGTCCGGAACGGGAGCAGCCATCAGATCGCTCAAACGGCGAGGAGACTCCGCCGGCGATCAACTGGGATCTGGTCCACAGCATCGTCAATGGCGACAACGAGTTGCTGCGCGAGGTGGTCGGGGCGTTTCTGGCCGAAGTGCCGGCGATGATGAGCAGCATTACTGACGCACTCGCGACGGAGGACGCGCCGACGGTGCGACGGGCCGCCCACACGCTCAAGAGCAACCTCCGGACCTTCGAGGCGGCAGGAAGTGAGATCGTCGCAGAACTGGAGCAGGCCGCAGACGCGGGAGATCTGACCCGGTCGCGCGAACTGCTTCAGCAGGCCCGGCCGGAGGTGGAGCGGGCGCTCGAGGCGATCCGTGCCGGCCTGAACTGACCGTCGGCGATTGAGCAAACAGCCTGAGACGGACAGTCCGGTTTGCTGCGGGGGCAATTGCGAGCTAGCGTTCTGCTGCACGAGGAACTGCAGATCTGCCCTTTCACTCAGGACCAGGTCGGACATGATTGACCGACTGACATTCGCCGTTCAGACACAACTCCGTTGGTACCAGAACTATCTGGCCGACTCCTGGAGGAACCTTACGCCGATGGGCTACGGCTGCATGCTCATCGGGATTGCCGTCTTCGGATGGATCCTGATGAAGGGGGCCTCCCGGCGTTAGGGGGCGCGGGGTGTTTGACAGTTCCGGTCCTGCCGATTCTGCGGGAAACGAGGCTTGCACGGGGTCGGTCGGCTGAGGTATTTTCGTTTCGTCGTCGGATGGATCCGACGCGCAAGGGCTTGCCGACAATCTGAATGTTGTGTCAGGAAGGTGCTCAAGGATGAGCCAGTTGACCCTGCATCGTCCGGCCGACGTGCCGGAACCGAAGTTTCTCTCCTTTCGCCAGGCCCGCGAGGCTCTGGCCGCCCGTCGCTGTGATCGTGCTGTCGATCGCGCCCGGCACGAGTACCAGAACCGAACCTGCCCCCGGTGTCGTCGTGTGACGGTCGAAGCCTGCGAGCTGAACGACCACGTCCTGAATCGGAACGGGGCGATCATTCCGCTGACGGCAACCGTCGTGGGATTCCGCTGCAACACCTGCTGGCACGAATGGCAGGTCTGAGAAGCGGTTGCGCTGAATTTCCGATGCGCTAACCGATCGAAATCGGTGCGGGGAATATCCGCATCCCCGCAGGAGACGAACCGGCCCGAGGTCCGGCCTGGAGTGTTGCCGTCGGGCATCATGATGCCGGCCGACGACCTTGCGACGCTAGTCATTCTCCTGAAACGGTTTACCGCTGCCGACTGCCGGTTCCGGTCAGCATGATGTGGTGAACCGGCACCGGGGCCCGTGAGCGGTGCGGCAAGCGCCTTCTTGCGGGCTTACGGTTTGCGGATTGTCTCAAGCGTTTGTGCTGTCATGGGTTACAGCCTCTTGCGCGACAGGTGTGTTTCGCTTTCGTGACGTGCCGGTGTACCGCGGCATTTCGGTTGCTTAACGGTGGTGTCAACGCGGGTGATCCGTCATCCGCTCGACAACGGCATTGGACCGATACTTCGTCGCCGCCCCCCGAATCACAGACCAACGTTCGCGGCGTCGACGAGGAACCTGCGCGGCAGACCTGATTCCGAGGAGACGCACCATGATGCACATCGCAGAGAGTCTGTGGAACGACGAGGCCGGATTTATCGTGTCGGCAGAACTGGTTCTGGTGGCGACAATCGTTGTCCTGGGGCTGATCGTCGGTCTCAGCGAAGTTTCGATCGCCATCAACGAAGAGCTTGAAGACGTCGGTTCCGCGTTCGGCAGTATCAATCAGAGCTACGCCTTCTCCGGAGCGGCCGGCTGCAAGGGAGCGTTTGGCGGCAGCTACTTCGAAGACTCGTATGACATGTGCGACGAAGAAGACAGCATCACCTGCGACGGCGGTTCGTTCCGCGAAGGCTGGTGAGCTGAAGACTGCACCTTCTCTTTCTCGAACACCCCGACCTTTGTGGCGGGGTGTTTGCGTGCGCCGGGAAGATTATCATCGCCGTTGGCTGGCTGCGGGAACCGTGGACGGATTCAACAAGGCGCGACGGTTGATGAACAGGCAATCGGCTGGAGATGTGCGGATGCGGGGCTTCAGGTCCCGTGAGACGGTCGAGACGGCTCTCGCCTGGGTGGATGCGGCGACAGGCCCGGGGGCGAAAGAACAGGTTCCACTCGAGCAGGCATGGGGCCGGACTCTGGCCGACGATGTCGTCGCCGACTTGAACGTTCCCGGTTTCGACCGGTCCGCAATGGATGGCTTTGCCGTGCGTTCGAGGGAGACGGTTGGAGCCGGCGACTACAACCCCGTGCCGTTCCGCGTCGTGGGCGAGTCCCTGCCCGGCCGCGCCTGTGAGAGAACGGTGCAGGCCGGTGAGGCGGTGCGGATCATGACCGGGGCACCGATTCCCGACGGAGCCGACGCGGTGGTTCCGGCCGAATACGCCCGCCAGGAAGGTGACACCGTCGAACTGACACTGCCGGTCGGGCAGTGGAAGCATGTCGGCCGCGTCGGTGAAGACATTGCGGCGGGCAGCGTCGTCCTGCAGGCCGGGCGACGATTGAGACCGCAGGATCTCGGTGTGCTGGCTTCTCTGGGGCACGCGGAGCAGACCGTCTGGAAACGACCGCGGGTCCGCATCGTCGTAACGGGAAACGAACTGGTCCTTCCGGGCCAGTCGCGTGGCGAGCACCAGATCTACGAGGCGAATTCGGCGATCCTGCGGCCGCTGGTTGAGCGGGATGGTGGCGAGCTGGTGCGGGTCGACTACGTCCGGGACAGTCGCGACGACATTGCCGCTGCACTGACGAAGGGAGATGCCGACGTCCTGCTGGTGTCCGGCGGTTCGAGTGTCGGGGCGGAAGATCATGCGCCGGGCCTGCTGTCGGAACTGGGGGAACTGGCCGTGCACGGCATTGCGATGCGGCCTTCGAGTCCCACGGGAATGGGCCGGATCGGTGAGGCGGTCGTGTTCCTGCTGCCGGGCAATCCGGTCTCGTGTCTGTGTGCCTATGACTTCTTTGCCGGCCGGGCGATTCGCCGGCTGGGGGGGCGTCCCGGCGAATGGCCGTATCGGTCACTCGAAGCACCACTGACAAAGAAGATCGTTTCGGCGATCGGTCGGGTCGACTACTGCCGGGTGAGACGAACCGAAGAGGGGATTGAACCGCTGGCGCTCAGTGGAGCGTCAATTCTGTCGTCAACGACGCGCGCCGACGGTTTCGTCGTTGTGCCGACCGGAAGTGAAGGGGCTCCTCCCGGTACACTCGTGAATGTCTGGCTGTACGACTGAGCGGCGGCAGCGGAGGCGTCGGGGGCTGCGGGACGAATGCGAGCGCGGCGTGGCGTGTCGACCGATGGCATGCAAGAATGCGGACGCCTGTCACGAGTTCGCATTCCTTAAGCTACTGCGGGACCATGGTTCGACTGGTATCGCTTTCCATCCTGCTGACACTGATCGTAGTCCTCGGGATCACGTTTTTTCGGGTCATCGCCCCGTATCTGTTGCCGCTGTTTCTCGCGGGCGTTGTCGCCCTGCTGTGCCAGCCGGTGTTCCGGTACTTCATGGTGCGCACCGGTCAGCGTCTGCGGGTGTCGGCGGGACTGACGACCGCGAGTGTCGTGGCGGCGATCATGGTGCCACTCCTGGTCGCGACGCTGATGGCGTCTCTGCAGCTGTACGTCTTCGCTCTCAACGTGTCGGACGATACGGTCTGGAAGGACGTGTTCGGCTCGCTCGAGGCGGAGATTGAAGGAGAGGCCACGTTCGCCCAGACGGCGGCCGACACCATCAACGATCTGCTGCCGGCGTCGTACCAGCGAACACCAGAACAATGGCGGGAGTTCGCCCAGGAGAAGGTCCGGGATGTTCTGCGGGGGCTTGGCGACCGGTCACTGGGACTGGCCGGTCAGACCTTCGATGTCCTGACCGGGATCCTGGCCACGACCGTCGCGGTGATGCTTTCGCTCGTGATCTTCGTCGTTGCGCTGTACTACTTCCTCGCCGACGGGACGACACTGATCGACGCCACCGAGGAACTCATTCCGGTGCACGTTGAATACCAGCGGCAGTTGCGGAAGGAGTTTGCGACGGCCGTTCGATCGGTGGTGATGGCGACCTTTCTGGCGGCGATTGTCCAGGGAATCGCGACGTCGGTGGCCCTGGCGTTTTTCGGCTTCGGCCACTTCATGGTGCTGACGCTGCTGGCGACGGTCTCGGCACTGATTCCAATGGCCGGAACCTGGCTGATCTGGGGACCATGTGCGGTCGTGCTGTTCATTCAGGGGCACTGGATCCAGGCATCGCTGCTGGCGATCTACGGGGCCGGGTTCGTCGGAGTGCTCGACAACATCGTGCGGACCTACGTACTGAACACGGACATCAAGCTGCACCCGCTGCTGGCGCTGATCAGTGTTCTGGGCGGACTGCAGGTGCTGGGACTGTGGGGCGTGTTCATCGGCCCGATCGTCGCCTCCTGTCTGCATGCCCTGGTGCGGATCTTCAACCACGAGCTGGTCGAGCTTTCGCGGCAGCAGTTCGGGGATGCTCCTGAACTGTCGGACCCGGCACGAGTCGGAACGACCGACAGCGGGACTGCCGACGATGGCAGCGGCGTCGATCGGACCGACGCGGCGAACGCGGTCGCTGAACCATCGGGCGATGGAGCAGCGAGTGGTGCGGGTTCGTCGGCGGGCGATGCGCCCACGGAGGAGGGCGGGACGGCCAGAAAGCGGCGCCGCCGTCGGCGGAGACGTCGTCGGACCCCACCGGCATCGGAAACGCCACCCGTTTCAGAATGAACAACGGCGTCACCTGCCGGGCAGGCAACGCCGTCTGTTCGATGTCCGTGTCGCCACGCGATCGAGTCGATCGTCGTGGCGATTGCGTCTCGGCGATGGTCCCGGGCCTGGGGGGACCGGTCGGGAAGGACTACTCGTTGCGGCCGGCGTCGTTGGAGTTCCCCGTGACGTTGCCGGCGGCATTCGGGTTCCGGGCCTTCTCGCGCTGAATCGCGTCGTAGATTTCCTGGCGGTGAACCGGGATTTCGGTGGGGGCCTGAATCCCCAGCCGCACCTTGTCACCGCGGATGTCCACGATCGTGATCACAATGTTGTCGCCGATGATGATGCTTTCATCGCGATGTCTCGACAGTACCAGCATCGTCCTGACTCCTTGTTCCTGTCTCGACGCGTTGCTGTGGTGTGTGCGTTTGACCGTGCAACGCGGGGTTGTCTTGTGGGACTGGACAATTCGGCTGCAGCCTCCATGCGGTTGGCCGCTGGTCGTCCGGAAGCCATCGCCACCAGGACGGAACCGTTAAACTGCACAGTCTGGCGTGACTGTGCTGTTAAACATCGACTGATAATGGACCGCTGCCGAGTGCAGATGCTGCGCTGTCCAGCAAAAGTGCGTGATGTCCGGGATCCTTGCTGGTCGTACCGATTGTACGGGCCGGGCGGATGGTGCGGTCACACCGGGTGTGGCGACTGCAGCGATCACACGCAGTAGACCGACTCCGCGTTGACGACACGAAACGGTTCGGTTGACCTGTGGCATCGCGGTGCGTCGCGGCAACGCATCCGGGACGCCGGGATGGTGCGGTTCAAATGGCCGTCCCCGTCAGGCGAGGATCTCGTTGACGACGCGTCCATGCACATCGGTGAGCCGGAAGTCACGCCCGGCGTATCGGTACGTCAATTGCGTGTGGTCGAGCCCCATCAGGTGCAGGATCGTTGCGTGCAGGTCGTGCAGATGGACGCGGCCCTCCACCGCCTCGTAGCCGAGCTCGTCGGTGGCACCGTACTGGAATCCCCCCTTCACGCCGCCACCGGCCAGCCACATTGTATATCCACGGGCGTTGTGGTCGCGTCCATCGAAGTCCTTGCGGGCCGTGTCGGGCGTTCGTCCGAACTCGCCGCCCCAGACGACGAGCGTGTCGTCGAGCATGCCCCGTTGTTTCAGGTCGGTCAGCAGGGCGCCGATCGGCTGATCGGTTGCTGCAGCCCGGGCGTTGTGTCCCTTTACCAGGCCGCCATGCTGGTCCCAGAATTCGTCACAGACTTCGACGTGACGGACGCCGGCTTCGATCATGCGGCGGGCCAGCAGGCACTGCCGGCCGAAGTTGTCGCTCGGTTTGCCGTCGCCGATTCCGTAGCTCTCGAGCGTCGCCGGTGTTTCGTCCGAGAGGTTCATCACGGCGGGAAGTTCGGACTGCATGCGGAAGGCGAGTTCGTAGGACTCGATGACGCCGTTGATCTGGCTGTCGGACGGATCGCGCCGGGCCATCCGCTGGTTGAGTGACTGAATGACGTCGAGCTGTTCCCGCTGCAGCGTGGAGGTGTACTGCGGGTTGCGGATGTTGCCGATCTTCGCCTTGCGGACCGGCGTCTTGATGTCGCCGATCGCCGTCCCCTGATAGACCGCCGGCAGGAACGCGGCCCCGTAGTTCTTTGTGCCGCCGTTGATCAGTGGCGGGCAGATGCTGACGAACCCGGGGAGGTTCTGGTTTTCGCTTCCCAGTCCGTACAGCAGCCAGGCCCCCATCGAGGGGCGGGTAAAGGCGAAGCTGCCGGTGTGCAGCTGCAGCATCGCCGGCGTGTGATTGGCAATGTCGGTGTGCATGCCGGAGAGGACGCAGAGGTCGTCGGCATGTTCGGCCTGATGCCTGACCAGGTCGGAGACCCACAGTCCGCTTTCGCCGCGGCGCTTCCAGTTCCACTTGCTGGCGACGAGCTTCCGCTTGTTCGCCTTGCCGGCTTCGCCTTCCCGCCGGTTCAGCTCGGGTTTGTACTCGAAGGTCTCCATGGCGGAGGGCCCGCCCCGCATATGCAGGAAGATCATCCGCCGGGCCCGCGGGGGATGGTGCGGCTGCCTGGGAGCGAGCGGACCGGCCTGAGCCTCCTGCTGGCAGAGGCTGGCGAAGGCGAGGTATCCGAGTCCGCAGGTGGCGGACTTGAGCATCTGTCGGCGGTTGAACTCGGGAGTCGGAATCGTCATCGCACTGACCTTTCAGTCTGGTCCCGGCGATCCCTGCCGACCGTGCCGGGAATTACTGCCGCCCGGACGCCTGGTCTGCCGGAGCGGAGCCGGCAAACACCTTGCGGAACATGCGTCCCATCCACTGGGCGAAGTCGGGCAGGTGGGTGCGCAGTCCCTTCGAAACCGACAACGCGATCAACAGCGCGACAGCTCCGATGAGAATGCCGGAGAGGAACTGCGGCGAGAACTGATCCGCAATCAGTACCAGCGCAACAACTCCCACCAGCCACGTCAGAATATCCACTTTGCGTTCAAGTCGACGGAGCGTTTCTTCGGGTGGAGTCATGACCGATCTCCCGGTGCGGGCCGCAATCGCCCCCTCCGATGACTCAGTGTCCGGCGGGGCAGTCTCTGAAACGGGATTTTCGGCACCGCGGATCACTGGGGTGCTTTCTCCAGTGTATCGGTCGATCCTGCCGGAAAAACCTCCTTCAATTGTCTCGTTCCCGCTGCCGGCCGTGGCCCCTGCGGAGATGCGCCGGCAATTGCCGCCCCGCCCGTCGCCCGGTCGCTAGTCCACATACCGGAACTCCGCACTGGCAAACAGGGTGTGGCAGACGGCCGTCCAGGCGGCGAGGGTCCGTTCGGATTCGTTGCTGACTTCGCTCGCCAGTTCGCCATTGGCCCGACTGAGGAAGGCGAGCAGTGTCGCCACTTCCGGTTCGGAAGGATTCCGGCCGAAGGCGATGTTGTATGCGTTCTGCAGCCGAACCAGGTCGTCGTCCGCCGAGTTATAGACCCGACGGGCAAATCCGTCCGCCTGCTCGAGAACGAACGGGCTGTTCATCAGGTACAGGGACTGGGCCGGCACGTTGGTGGTATCGCGGGCTCCCTGCGGGTTACTGGGCTCGGGGAAGTCGAACACCTTCAGGCTCTCGGGAACCAGACCGCGGATGATCGGCAGGTAGACGCTGCGGTACGGATACGGCTGCTGCAGCGGCTTCATGTTGATGCCGCGTCCAACCTCCCCTTCACCGATCTCGGCGACCGGCGAGGCCTGCGGACGATCCAGGCGGAGCTGACCGCTGGCAGCCAGCATCGCGTCGCGGAGTGGTTCGGCTTCGAGACGCTTGCGGCTCATCCGCCAGAGGAATTCGTTTGCCGGGTCTGTGGCTATGTTCTGTTCTTGATAGTTGCTGGAGAGCCGGTACGTCCGCGTGTGGACCAGCTCGCGAATCAGTGACTTGATCGACCAGTCGTGAACTTCGACAAACCGGCGGGCCAGATGGTCGAGCAGCTGCGGATGCGACGGCAAAGTTCCGTTCGTCCCGAAGTTGTCGACCGACTCGACCAGTCCCCGCCCGAACAGGTGCTGCCATACGCGGTTGACGATGACGCGCGGCGTGAGCGGGTTATCGGGATGGGCCAGCCAGGCGGCCAGTTGCAGCCGACCACTCTGAGACTTGTCGATCCCCGGCAGCGGATCGCCGGTGACCGGTGACGAAAGCGTGTCGATGCCGTCCACACAGGAAAGGAATCCACGGGGGACGATGTCGCCCGTCTTGGACCGTTCGCCGCGCAGATGGATGGGGGAGTCGACGATCTTCTTCGCATCACGCACGCCAAGGGCAAAGTCGATCGGTGGGAGGGTCTTCTGACGGGCACCGAGCTGTTTGATCTCGCGTTGGACGTCCCGCAGTCGCGCCTGCGCCTGTTCGAACTCGGCTACGCGGCCGAGGAATGTTTCGTCCTTCTTCGTGAGTCGAGGTTCGTCCTCGCCGGCATCGTTTCCGGTTTCTTCTACAGGGCCGGCTGCGTCCGCGTCGTCGGCGGGGGCATCGTCGGTTGTTGCTGCTGCGGCGGGTTCGTCCGGTTCCGGCGTCGCCTGCTGACGGGCCAGGGCCTGCCGGCGCTGCTGCCAGTTCTCGGGGAGAGCTTTCTTCAGTCGCTGAATCGTCTTTGCCAGCGTCTGCCGCTCCTTGTTGAGTCGAGTCAGTTGCCGGTTCAGATCCCGCACCGCCCGGGCAGTCTGAGCGGCGTCTTCGCCCAGCGGCAGGTAGACGGCGAGTTTGGCGGCGTCGTCCTTCGGGCGTCGGATGCCACCACCGTAGAGTGTCTCGGTGCTCTTGAAGATGCCGGCCAGAGCGTAGTAGTCGGCGGTGGGGATGGGATCGAACTTGTGGTCGTGGCAACGGGCGCAGCTGATGGTCAGGCCCAGCATCGACTTGCCGATCACGTCGATCTGATCGTCGATCAAGTCCAGCGGCACGTTGCCGCCGTTGAGCGACTTCGAGCCGATCGCCAGCAGTCCGGTTGCGACCAGCATCCGCTTGGCGTCTTCGGGAGACTCAGCCGGAAGAAGGTCGCCGGCGATCTGTTCGGCGATGAACCGGTCGTACGGCACGTCGCTGTTGAAGGCATCGATGACGTAGTTGCGGTATCGCCAGGCATGCGGCATGAGGACGTCGCGGCTGCTGCCGGCCGACTCGCCGTAGCGGACAACATCCAGCCAGTGCCGGCCCCAGCGTTCACCGTACGCGGGCGAGGCGAGCAGTTCGTCAATCAGGGTGGAGAACGCTTCCGACGACGAATCGGCCTGGATGGTGGCAATCTGCTCTGCGTTGGGGGGAAGGCCGGTCAGATCGAAACAGAGTCGTCGCAGCAGGACGAGTGACTCGGCATCGGCGACAGGAGTCAGGCCACGCTCGATATGGCGTGCATGAACGAACTGATCGACCGTCGACGCGGGCCAGTCGGAATCGAGGACGGGTGGCTCGGGATCGCCAACCGGTTCGAGGGACCACAGGTCGGCGGCAGGTGAGGCATCGTCCGCAGCACTCGCCTGGATGGGCATCGTTCCGGTCCGTGGATCGGGGGCTCCCATGCGGACCCAGCGACGGAAGTCGCGGATGACGTCGTCCGGCAGCTTGCCGTCCGGAGGCATCTCGATGTCGCGGTACTCGATCGCCTGAATCAGCAGGCTTTTGTTGACGTTGCCGGGGACGACCGCGGCACCCATCTCGCCGCCAGTCAGCAGACCTTCGCGGGAATCGACATACAGTCCGGCGGAAATGTCGTCGGATTCCGCCGAGTGACACTCGTAGCAGTGCTTCACGAGGACCGGTCGGATCTTGTTCTCGAAGAATGCGACGTCTTTGGGGGCGAGTGCGTCGTCGGCACGCAGTGCAGGAGCCGACAGGGCAGCGACACCGGCCAGAATGAGCACGCGATACGCGAAGGGGACTGTCATGGCAGTTCTCTTGCGACGCAGGCGGGAGCCGACAGCGACGCTGCCGGCAGGAGGCGGAGGGCAAAGGAGAAGATCACCACACGCCTGACCCGCGTGGTAATCCGGACGCCTGAGAATAACCCATTTGCAGGAGCTGATGCAAACGTCGGGCGGCACGCAGCCGCCTGGTGCGTCAGGTCAGCTCTTTGAGGGCGGCGACGAGTCGGTCGATATCCGCGGGCGTGTTGTAGAGATGGCACGAGACGCGCAGGCAGAGACGGTCCTGCCATTCGAATACGGGAACCTCGATCTGAAACCGCTCCCACAGCGCCACCTGCAGCGGATGCGGCTTGCCGGGCCAGGCGTCCGAGCGGGGCACGTTCGGCAACGGCACGGTCGCCATCGAGCCGTACCATTCGGGCGAGTCGGCGGTCAGCGGTTCACCTCCGCTCAGGTCCATGATCCGCTGGCGGGCGGAACGAACGAGGGCATGCGTCTGCTTACGGAACGTCTCCAGACCGACGTCGTCCAGAAAACGAATCGCTGCCGGGACAGAGAGAAACCCGGCCGGATCGTAGGTGCCGAACCAGTGAAACTCATCCTGCCAGGCCGGTTCGCGTCCGGAGAGGCTGCGGCCCCAACTGGTGATGGCCGGCTTCAGTCCCTGCTTGTGCCGCGGACGGACGTACAGAAACCCCGTCCCGAACGGCGCACTGACCCACTTGTGCAGACTGGCCGTGTAGTAGTCGCAGTCGATTGCACGGAGGTCGACCGGCACCTGGGCCGGGGCGTGCGGCCCGTCCACGCAGACCAGAATCCCCCGCTCGCGGGCCCGTCGGGTGATCTCCGCGACCGGGAGGATCGTCGCCGTCTGCGACGTCACATGGCTGACGACGATGAGCCTGGTTCGCTCCGTCACCTTGTCGAAGATGGCATCCACGACCTCGCCGGCATCGGTGAGTGGTGGCGGGAGATGGGCCAGCACCGTGCGGGCACCGACGGCCTGACAGAACCGACCCCAGATCCGGATGACCGCACCGTATTCGTGGTCAGTCAGCAGGACTTCGTCGCCGGGCTGCAGCTCGACGTTGTTCGCGACGACGTTCATCGCGACGGTTGCGTTGGGAACGAACGTCAGCTCGTCCGGACGGCTGCCCACGAAGCGGCCCAGGGCGGTCAGCGCCTCGTCCAGCAGCGGTTCGAGCCGGCGGACGAGAAAGTCCATCGGCTGCCGCTCGAGTTCCCGCGACCACCGCTGGCGCTCTTCCTGGACAACCAGCGGGGAGGGACCGAACGACCCGTGATTGAGGTACGTCACGCCTTCCTGCAGCGACCACGCGGAGGCGTGCCGGCCGAACTCGAATTGCGAGAGATCGTCCGGCGAGAGAGCGTCGTCCGTTGCAGGTGTCTCCTCAGGGGGCGTCATGGCGCAGTCCGTTCAGCAGTTCCTGAGTGGCGGCCAGCTCGGCCGCGAGCCCTTCGACAAGGTCCGGTTTGCCACCGTCCGGCAGGACCTCCCACGTGTAGGTCTCGACTTCGAGGTGCGGCGCGTACGGGAGGTCGTTGACCGCAGCGAGCGCCTTGTGCAGCTCGCCTCGGGTCGTCTGCAGGGGACCGAGGGATTCGGCGTTGACCGGCACGTGGAAGTGCACCCGCCACATGTCGGCGGCGCGGAATGCGTCCGACGGCTCGCTGCAGGCCTGCGTCGTCAGATCGACCAGCCGGTGGACGGTGCCGTCCGCCGTGCGGGCCATCGTCTGATGGAGATAGCGGGGCTCGACGTAGCGGGCCAGTGCGGTGCGGGCGTCGGCATCATCGGCAGGCGAGGCGACCTGGATGGCGCAGGTGATGTGCACCTTGTTGATGCGGATGTCGGCTGCCTGCAGCTGACTGATCGACTCGGCGACGTCCTCGAACTCGACCGCCTGGTGGCAGACGTCATAGCAGACGCCCAGGTGCCGCCGGGCGACATCGACGATGCGGGCGGTCTCGGCCCGGTCAAAGAGCTGTTCGAAGAATGCGATCGTTTCGGGAGTCGTTTCGAGGACGCAGAACGGTTCCGGTTCGATCGCCAGTCGAATGACGCGGCCGGTTTCGTCGTGAATCTGATCGAGGCGGTCCGCCAGGGAGAGCAGGTTGTCGATGCAGCGGTCGGCGAAGTCCGGCTCGTGGGGCAGTTCCTTGAAGCCGAGCGGCACGGTGGAAATGCTCCCCTCGCAGCCGTCCGGAATCAGCCGGGCCAGGACGTCTGCACATTCGCTGGTATAGTCGTGACGGTCGGGAGAACTCCAGTCGGGGATGTAGACGTTCTCTTTGACCCGTTCGCTGTGGAAGTCACCATACGGGAAGGCGTTGAGCGTGTAGCAGACCAGTCCGTTGTCCTGCAGGGTCTGCTGCAGGCGATCGAGACCTTCGGGGTGTTTTTCGAGTTCGGCGACGACCGGCTGGGCGAGCCAGAGTCCGGCGGCGATCGGTTCGGAGTGCTGGCCGGCGACCGGTGCGGTGTACTGCTTCAGACCGTCGATGACCTGATCGACCGTCAGCCCGGGGTGGACGTTGGTGCAATAACTGAGCGGCAGCGTGCTGAGTGACATAGGGTTAAGCGTACCAGCCGTGAATGAAGTTTGTCTGTCTGCGCATCGGACGGTATCATAACAGGTTTGAGCAGGCGGTGTCCTCGCCGTCGTCGATGCGTGGAGTGCATGTCCCGACTGCCGTCCGGCGACGTCGCTGGTGGGATGGCAGTGATTCTGGTGAACTGAAACGTGGTAACGACGGAAACGACTTCGCCGTATCTGCGGGATCCGGAGGTGCAACTGATGTTGCGCGTCCGGGAGGGGGACGACGAGGCGTTCGCAAAGCTCGTCCGGAACTATCAGGACCGGCTGGTGAGCATTTTTGCCAACATGCTTGGCGAACGGGACCAGGCCGAGGATCTCGCGCAGGAAGTCTTCCTCCGTATCTACCGGGCCCGTCACGGCTACGAGCCGAACGCCCGGTTCTCGACGTGGGTCTTCCGCATTGCCCATAATCTGGCCAGCAATTCGCGGCGGAGCAAGGGGCGTCGCAAGGAAGTCGCTTTCCCGGGAAGCAACTCCGATTCGCAGGCGTCGCGTCCCGCAGAGCAGCAGGTTCCCGAAAAGTCGGCGCTGATGCCGGCCCGGCAGCTGGACCGCAACGAACTGCAGGAGCGGGTCCGCGAAGCGATCCTGACACTCAACGAACGCCAGCGGATGGCGATCCTGCTGCACAAGTTTGAAGAGATGAGCTATGCCGACATCGGCGAGGCACTCGACATGACTCCGCAGGCGGTCAAGTCCCTCCTCTCCCGGGCCCGGGAGAATCTGAGGACCGCCCTGGAATCGTACGTGAAGTAGACCGTCCCCGCGGCAGGCGACTGCCGGTCCCTTTAGCCCGATCCCGTCGATGGACAGACTGAGCCGAATCTCAGCAGAGCAGCGGGCAGACCTCGTCGCCTATCTCGACGGCGAACTGCCCGAGGACCGGACCCACGAGATCGAGACGGTGCTGGCCTCGAGCCCGGTCGCCCAGAAGGACGTCGAGCTGCTCTCCCGCACCTACGATCTGCTGGATGAGCTGCCGCGCCCGAAGGCGCCGGACGAATTCAGCGAGAAGACGCTTGCGACCGCCCGGCTGGAAGCGATGCGTCCCGACGTCATGCAGTCGCCCGCGGTTCGCAAGGCGCGGAAAGGGGCGGTTCTGGCCGGCTGGACCCTCGGACTGGTCCTGCTGGCGGTCATTTCGTACCTGACGGCGAACCGCTGGATCCCCCGCGAGTCGGATCTGCTGCTCGAGGACCTGCCAGTTATTGAGCGGCTCGACGAGTACTCGGAGATCGACAACTTCACGTTTCTGGATCGGCTTTCGAGAAAGCCGCAGCTGCTCCGCGACATGCGAACAGGGGGCCGCCGTGAAGCTCAATAGTGCAGTGCTCTGGCTTGCAGGGGCGACGGTTCTGGCGATTGCGGTGGCACCGCTGCTGGCCAGCCGTGGAGTGGACAGCAGCGTGCTGGCTCAAAGCGAGCGGCGGATTGCTTCGATGACGCAGCCGCAGCGCGATCGGCTGGAGCGGAACTTTTCGGAGTACCGCGAGCTGACGCCCCAGCAACGCGAACACTATCACCAGCTTCATCGGGCCCTCGAGGCGGATCGGACGGACAACCACGGCCGGATCGTTCGCGTAATGGAGGACTACTACGTCTGGATCAAGACGTTGCCGGCCTATCAGCGCGAACAGCTCCGCAAGACCACCGATCCCGATGCCCGCCTGGCACTGGTCCAGAAGTACCTCGATCAGCAGCAGGAGCGGGAGGCGGAGGAGGAGTACGGCAACGGGGACATGCCGCTCTGGCTGGAGGGCGTTCCGGCCATGTCGGACGAAGATCTCGAGCTGGTGTTCGCCACGATCCTGCAGCGGATGCCCCGAACGAACGACGAGAACGCGGAACTGGACGCTCTGAGTGGCATCGAACGGCATCTCCGCATCCTGCGGATGCTGATCGACCGGGGACGACTGGTCCAGCAGGTTGTCGGGTTGCCGGAGATGCAGCAACGTCTGGTTGGGCAGCTGACCGACGACGAACTGAAACAGGCGGTCGAAGATGCGCAGGACAATCGCCAGCGGACCCGGATTCTGATGGGCTCGCTGGTCAAGGGACTGTTGAACGAATACCGCGACGAAGTGCAGCGGCGGTCGCCCACCGACGAGAAGCTGCGCGAGTTCTTCGACAACGAACTGACCGAAGAGGAGCAGGACGTCCTCGTGCAGCTCGAACCGGAGGACTTCCGGACCGCTCTGGTGCGCGAGTACCTGGGGCAGTACTCCCGGCTGGATGTCGGGATCATCAACCGCGCCATCCGCGCGCCGGCCGACCGGGGCAACGACCCGCAGCGTCGACCGGCCCGGGGATTCATGCAGCGGTTCTTTGACGGGCGCCCGCCCGCGAATCGTCGTGACAACGGTCCCGGCGAGCGTCCGCTCCGCGGCAACCGCTGACGGTCCATGGGCGGAGCAGGACGCCGCTAATCAATCTCGTACTCGACAATCACCAGAATGTCGGACGGGGCGAAGCGGGTGACTCCTGTGCCACTTCCCGCGTTGGACGCGGCACTTTGCGGCGCAATGTTGCCGTGAATCTGCACGACGTTCGCTCCGGACTTGCGGATCCACTGGTTGATTTCCGCTTCGAGGGAGGAGATCTCCGCTTCCACACTCTTGAACAGCTTGACCTGTCTCATTGGCTCTCGTTGTCGGGGATGTGGGCGTCGAAGTCACTCGATCCTGTCGGGAACACCATTGCGGTCACTCGACCGCGAGCATGGTGCCACTGGTGGTCTGACTACTTCGGCTGCCGCTGGTTCTGTCTCTGCTGATTCTGTTGCCGCCTGCGCTGTGGCCGGTTCCGCTGCAGATCGGGGTGCTTCGGACCGCCCCCCAGATAGGGGTACTCGTCGAACGACTCGCCGCCGCCGATGATCCGCGGGTCACCGGTCTCCCTGAGTTCGTCGGTCAGTCGCTGGTTGAGTTGTCGTCGCGTCTCGGCAAACTCGGGGTGATCGGCGACGTTGACGAGCTGATCGGGATCGCTGGAGAGGTCGTACAGTTCGATGGCCGGACGCTTGCCGAACGAGAGTTCGTACAGCCGGCGATGCGTTTCGTCCTTGTCGCGATTGTTGATCATGTAGGTCTTCGTCGGGCCGTTGTCGGTGTCGCCGTACCAGGTTCCCGGGATGGCGGCTTTCGTATGGTTCGGTGTGCCGTTGGGCCATCGCTGCGGTTCGAAGTTGCGGACGAACAGAAAGCGATCGGTCCGGATGGCGCGGAACGGGTAGCCGCCCATGTCGGGGGCTTCCTGCGAGGGGACATGTCGCTCCTTGCCGACCAGCACATGGTCGCGCGCCGGATCAATGCGTCCAGACTGTTCGCTGGTGAGAATCGGCAGGAGGCTGCGACCGGTGACGTCCTCGGGAATCGGAACGCCAGCGATTTCGAAGAACGTCGGGGCCAGGTCGGTAAGGCTGACGAAGTCGGTCACGACGCGCCCGGCCGGAACGCGGTTTGGCCAGCAGGCCGCCAGGGGAACCCGCGTCCCGCTGTCATAGACGTTGCTCTTGCAGCGGGGGAACGGCATGCCGTGGTCGCCGGTCATCAGGATCAGCGTGTTGTCCAGTTCGCCAATCTCTTCCAGGGCTTTGACGGCATCGCCGACGAGGCGGTCGAAGCGTTCGACCTCGAAGTAGTAGTCGGCGACGTCGCTGCGAACGACGTCGGAGTCGGGGAAGCAGGCCGGCAGCCGGATCGCGTCCAGATCCATGCCACGGCCGACGCCGGTGCCGGCCTTATACGGGCGATGCGGATCGCTGCTGCCCAGCCAGAAGCAGAACGGTTTGTCCTCGGGGTGACTGGCGAGGAACTCGCGGAAGTTTTTCACGCGGCGACCGACGAGCGGGCGGTTGGGGGACTCTGTTCTGCCGGGCCCCCATCCCTTTCCGGTCACGCCGGTGTCGTAGCCGGCTTCCTCGAGGATGTGCGGATAGGTGCGGAACTCATCGGGAAAGACGCTCCAGAGGTTGGCGGCTCCCTTCAGTCGCCAGTGATACTGTCCGGTCAGGATCGCTCCCCGGGAGGGGGTGCATGACGGGGACGAGACGTAGGCGTGCTCGAACAGCACGCCGTCACGGGCCAGCCGATCGAATGTCGGCGTCTGCACGACCGGATCGCCGTACGCTCCCGCGTGTGGCCACCCCCAGTCATCGGCGATGGCGAACAGGATGTTGGGGCGGCGCGGTTCGGCGTCGTCGGCCCTGACGGACGTCGCAAGGGCCGAAACGATCAGACCGATGAGCAGCGGCAGGGTCGATTGCCATGAGCGCATGAATCGGGTTCTCCGTTGGGGGCGGGTTGCGGTCTGCGTTCAGGTGCGTAGGATCACATTGTTCTATTCGGACCGCCGGGAGGAAATCCACCCATCGCGGCCGAAGCGACGGCGGCATCAGTCCATACCGGCCTGACAGAGATCGGGCTCCACCTATGACAGACGTCGGAACGACACCGGATTGCCGGTGCGGCCGAACCCACCTGACGGGAACGCTTCACCATGATTGACCACGTGCGAGTTCTGGCCGCCGGACTGCTGCTTCTTGTATCGATCGCCGGCTGCGACATGTTTCGACCGCCGGTGCCCGACGTCGCGGAGATCACGCCAAGCGCCGACTCGACTCCCACGAGTGTTCCTGAGATCACCTTCGCCGAGACCGACTGGCCGTGGTGGCGGGGGCCGCAGCGGGACGGGGTCGCGGCGGGAGCCGCTCCTGTCGAGTGGTCGTCGACAAAGAACATCGTCTGGTCAGCCCCGGTGCCGGGTCGCGGGCACTCCTCACCCACGGTCGTGGGCGATCGCGTGATCCTGGCGACCGCCGACGATTCGGCTCAGACGCAGTCGGTCCTCGCCTTTGACCGCACGACCGGCGAACAGCTCTGGGAGACACAGGTTCATCAGGGAGGGTTTCCCAGCGGCGGGCAGCTGCACCAGAAGAGCACGAATGCGAACTGTACGGTTGCCTGTGACGGCGAGCGGCTGTTTGTGGCGTTTCTCAACCATGCCGAGATCCACGCCACCGCCCTGTCGCTGGACGGTGAGATCGTCTGGCAGACGACTCTCGGGCCGTTTGCGTCCAAGTTCGGATATGCCCCGTCGCCAGCTCTGTGGGGACCTCTGGCCCTGTTCGCTGCCGACCATCGGGACGGTGGTTTTCTGGCCGGCGTGAACCGGCTGACCGGTGAGATCGTCTGGCGCAGGAAACGGCCGGCGGTTGCGACCTACTCCTCGCCCGTCGTCGCCGAACTCGGCGGACGGCCCCAGCTGGTCATCAGCGGCGGCGAACAGATCTCCAGCTACGATCCGATGACCGGCGAATCATTGTGGTCTGTGCGGGGAACCGCAGAGGCAACGTGCGGGACCGTCGTCTGGGATGGTGATCTCGTCTTTGCCAGTGGTGGCTATCCGCAGAGCGAGACGATCTGCGTGCGGGCGGACGGGAGCGGCGAAGTCTGGAAGAACCGCCAGAAGTGCTACGAGCAGTCAATGCTGGCCCACGACGGTTATCTGTACGCGGTGACCGACCGCGGTATTGCCTACTGTTGGGAGGCGGCAACCGGCAAGGAACAGTGGAAGGGCCGCCTTTCCAGCCCCGTCAGCGCCTCGCCGGTGCTCGCGGACGGACACATCTACGTCTGCAACGAGGGGGGGACGATGTATGTCTTCCGCGCGGACCCGGGCAAGTTTGATCTCGTCTCGGAGAATCTGCTCGGCGACAGCAGTTTCAGCACGCCGGCGGTCTGCGGCGGCCAGATGTTCTTCCGCGTCAGCAAAGGGGGGCAGGGGACGCTGTACTGCATCGGGACTGCTGAGTCCGAATCACTCACGCGTGCGGAGTAGCGCCTACGGATCGCGGACCTGTATGCCGGTCTGCTGGCGGATTGCCTGAGCGAAATTGCGAAGTGCCGAGACGACATTCTCGTCGCCGGTCTGCGTTGACGGATCGCCGGAGACGATCGAGGACCAGACGGCGAGCGTTGCTTCGAGCGATTCCTTGCGGAGGCTGGCGTTGCGGTTGCTCCGCAGGGATTCAATCCGGGGTTTGAGTTCGTCGTCGACGTTCCGCCGGAATTCCTTCCAGGTCTTTGGAGCCGTTTCCGCCGCCCGCAATGCGTGAACCTGGTCCCAGATTTCGAGCAGGCGGTTGTAGCTGCGTGACTGCTCGGTGCCGATCAGGCCGGCCAGAAGGGGTGTGCGAAACACGACCCACCAGCCGAGTCCCGCGACGAGCAGCAGTCCGATCGGTCCGACGATCCACCGAAACCGACGCAACCGGTCGCCGACCGACTCGCTGACGAGGTCGGACAGGGCGTCCGCCCGCGTGTCGAAGACCGGCATGATCGTCTCGACACGCATCATCTTGAGGGTGACCTGCATGTCACTCGATGCGCCGCAGACGGCCACCTTCTGTTCGGGACGCGACTTCTGTGTGAACGAGATCATCGTCGCGATCATCTCCGACCCGAAATACGGTGCGTCGGAGAGATCGAAGATGAGGTTCGAGACGTCGTCCTGGCCAAACAGATTGCGGAGATTCTGCAGCTCCGACTCGACCACGTTCCGACCGAATCCTCCCAGGTCACCAGTCGGCGTGACAATGAGGGTGTCACCGCGTCGCTCGGCAGGAAAGACGGTATGTTCCCGGGCAGCCGCAAGTGTCGTCACGTCAGCAGACTCAATCGGAGTGAAGGGGGAGTGCGTACAACTCCCCCGACGCTACCGGGTCTGCGTGACACGCGCGTGAACGAAACGTGAAGGATTCGTGAAGCGGGCGGACGCCTGTGCGGTTGCCCCAACTCAGTTGGCGGAATCCGCATCCTCGGCTCCGGCGGTCAGCCGGATCTGCTCGGCAGTCGCATCACCACTGAGCCGGACAGGGATAGCGAACTTCTCGCGGGCAAACCGGCACACGCCTCCCTGACCACTGCGGCAGTAGGACCACGTGACGGTCAGCTCCAAATCTGCGGAGCCCTCGGTGGCGGCAAGCGGATACTCGATGAGCCCGGTGTTCCCCTCCATGCTCACTTCGATCTTGTCGCCCAACTGGTCCTGAGCCAGCAACGTCTGCTTCGACTTCGATTCCAGGCGGGCGGTGACGGGGGCGAGTTCGTTGAGCTTGAAGCCCTCGGGAATCCGAATCTCGACCGCAAACCGCAGCGACTTGCCGGGCCGGATTGACTGCGGTTCGACCATGACGGCAGCCGGGCCGCTGTTACCGGTGCTGGCGACTTCCGGCGGTTTGGGAGGCGTGAGGCCGGCGACGGTGAATTCGGCAACCTCGCCCGTCTCGAGATTCATCGTCAGCAGGCGGTGATTGTTCGTGTCGGCGATGAAGAGGGTCTGGCCGGCGATCGTCAGTCCACCCGGCTCGGAGAGCTGGACCGGGTTGAGGGAGAGTCCGCGCTGGCCGGTGCCGAGCAGTGTTCTTGCGGAACGGTCCTTCAGGTCGACGCGTTTGATCTTGTGGTTGTAGGCGTCGGCGACATAGAGGATGCCGTCGTGGTGAACCAGGCCGAGGGGATGCTGCAGCCGGACTTCGTCGCCAATGCCGTCGATGTCACCGAACTCGAACAGTGACCGACCCCGAGGCAGGTCGTGGGGGCCGACGACGGTGGTCACCGAGCCGATCGGGCCGATGGTGACCTTGCGGACGGCCGACCCTTCGCTGTCGACGTGATACAGATGCTTTCCGTCGGTCACGATGCCGGAGGGCTGGGCGAGAGCCGACGTATCACGGGGACCGTCAATGATGTCTTCGCGTCCGCTGCCGGCGAACGTCTCGATGGTCCCGGAACCGAGTTCGTGTTTCCACAACTGGTGCGGGCCGGCCATGGCGACGTAGAGGACGCCGTCCAGCTCGCAGAGGGCCCACGGGCTGTTGAGGGCCACTTCACGCAACGGGCCTCCGGCCGGTCGCCGCCGGGCCTGCACACCCGTGCCGGCCAGTGTTGAGACGGTCCGGCTGTTCAGGTCGACGGTGCGGATGAGATGGTTTTCGGTGTCGGCCACATAGAGAGTGTTTCCGACCAGTGCCATGCCCTGGGGATGATCGAACTGGGCCTGGTCGTAGCCGCCATCCTTCTGGCCGATCGCTCCGGTGCCGATGACGTCGAGCAGGTTGCCGCCCAGATCCGAGATCACGATCCGGTTGTGATTGCTGTCGGAGATGAACAGGCGGTTGCCGGCTTCGTCGGCGAGGAGTTTTCCGGGGAAGCGGAGCGGTGTGGGGGCGACCTTGTCCCGTTCGAGGTCGAAGCGGATGGGCGTTTCGTCGAGCGTTCCTTTGGCCCGGTGGTACTCGACCATGCGGCCAATGACGGTATCGAACAGCTCGCGGTGACCTTCGCCCGGTTGCCGACCGACGAACTGTCCCTCGGGGTCAATGAGGACCAGTGTCGGCCAGGAGTTGAAGAAGTACTTGCGCGCGATCGTCATGTTGGCGTCGTTGACGACGGGATGCTCGATCTCGTAGCGGAGGATGGCCCGGCGGATGTTCTCGCTGTCCTTTTCGTTTTCGAACTTCGGAGCATGCACTCCGATGACGACGAGCTGGTCGGCGTACTTCTCTTCGAGGTACTTCAGGTCGGGGATGACGTGGATGCAGTTGATGCAGCAGTAGGTCCAGAAGTCGAGCAGCACGATCTTGCCGCGCAGATCCTTCATCGAGATCGGGCCACTGGTGTTGAACCATTCCACGCCACCATCGAGGCTGGGGGCAGGGAAGCGACCGGGGAACGGGTTCTCGGCGGGGGCGTTGTCGGCGGCCTCATCGGCCGGCGGGTTGGCGGCGGGTGTGTCGGGGGCATCGTCCGCCTGGGACCGAAGTGGAACGGCCACTGTTGCGAGGGCAACTGCCAGCAGCAGTCCCACATTGCGAAGAGCGGAAATGGCCGAAGCCAGGGAAGTTGGACGAGCCGGGCACATCAATCGCTGCCTCCTGTCATGACGACGGCCAGACCGTTCGAGATGCGCCTCGAACGGTTGCGGTAACTGCGAAAATCGTATCAGAAGGCCGGGTAGGAGAAAACCGGGGGCCGCCGATGCGAACGCACCGCTTGCCCACACTGGACAGATGGTTTGCCTGCGTGAATCCGGGGGATCGGCCGCGACAACGGAATCGGAAGGACATTCCTACAGTCGCGAGATATGGGGGCGCCCGGGCAGAAAACTGATTGACCCGGGGCCGGTTTCCGGGAAGGCTGTCGACGGGGAGGCTCGCGTAAGCGGCCCCACTGCCTGCGGTTTCGACGCGGAGCGTGGCGTCGCGGTTCCCCGCCTGAGTCTGCAGTGGATTGACCGGCCCGCCTCGTGGTGGCGGGGGCGGTCGCGGAGATGATCTGGACGGATTCAAAGCGGAGTTCCTAGAATCAGGGTCGGTTAGGTCAGGTTGACAGTTGCGCGCGGTCAGGAAGGTGGCGGAACGCCCGCCCATCGTGCAGCCGTCGGCCCATGGGTGAGATGATCTGACGACCCGGTTGCGGCTACGCCCAGACGGGGAGTGACGAATGCGGATGCGAACGTTGTACAGTGGGGTGACGAAGGCGTCGCTGGTTCTGGCCTGTCTGGTCGCGCAGGCAGCCGCCGATGATCCGGGACGTGAACTGAGCTGGGCCGAGAAAATGTTCTCGGAGCTGAAGCATGACTTCGGCGTCGTCGCCCGGGGAGCGGATGTCCGGCACAAGATTGCCGTCCGGAATCTCTACGAAGAGACGGTGACGATTCTGGACGTCTCGACCACCTGTGGCTGCACGGTGGCGGATGCTCCGAAGAATCGTGTGCTCAAGACGGGTGAAGTTGCCTGGATCGAAGTCGCGATGAACACACAGAAGTTCATGCGACGCAAGAACTCCAACGTCGACGTGACGGTCAGCTTTGCCGGTGGTGCCGCCGAGAAAGTGCGGATTCCGATTACCGCCTACATCCGGTCGGACGTCGTGCTCACGCCGGGCAGTGCCAACTTCGGCAGCGTCGACACGGGGGCAGGTGCGGAACGGAAGATTCAGATTTCGTATGCGGGGCGTCCGGACTGGGCGATCCGTGATGTGCGGACCGGCAATCCCCTGGTCAGTGCCGACGTTGAAGAAGTTCAGCGCGGCGGTGGACAGGTCCGCTACAACCTGACGGTGCGGCTCTCGCCGGACGCTCCTCTGGGAGCGGTTCGCGATCAGCTTGTGCTTGTGACCGATGACGAAGCGAACCCGTACGTGCCGGTCGCTGTCGAAGGTCTTGTTGAACCGGACATCGTCGTCACGCCGGCTCCGTTGCCGCTGGGAACTCTCGAGCCGGGAGTCGCCAAGACGGTCAACGTGGTTGTGCGTGGTCGCAAGCCGTTCACGATCGATCGCATCGAGTGCGAGTCGGACCGTGACTGCTACAAGGTGCGGATGTCCAAGGCGACCAAGACCGTGCACATCCTGCCGCTGACGGTCACCCCGCCGTCCGAACCGGGCGAATTTGAGGAACTGTTCACGCTGACGATCAAGGGGCGTCCGCAGCCGGTGACGTTTACGGCTCGCGGCACGATTGTCGGAACCGGTTCCTGAGACCGACATCGGTCCACGGTGCGTTGCTTCGGGCAAACGTACCGAACGAAAGCAGGATCTGTTCATCCCGGGGGCGGCATTGGCCGCCCTCGTTGTCGTTTGGGCGACGCTCGCGGTACGGACTGCGCGTCGCCACATCAGGGAGGCAACCATGGACGAGACGAAACAGTCGAAGCGGCGGCCGATGACCGTTCCCCGCTTCGTGCAGGCCAAGGCGGACGGACGCAAACTGACGATGCTGACCGCCTACGACTACCTGTGGGCGCAGATGCTCGACGAGGCGGGGATCGACAGTCTGCTGGTTGGTGACACGCTCGGAATGGTCGTCCAGGGACGGGATACCACGCTGCCGGTGACGCTCGATCAGATCATCTATCACGGCGAGATGGTGGCCCGCGCTGTCCGTCACGCGCTGGTGATTGTCGACCTGCCATTCCTGACCTATCAGGTCAGCCCACAGCAGGCCGTGGAGAGTGCCGGCCGGATCCTCAAGGAGACGGGTGCGACGGCCGTCAAACTCGAAGGGGGCGTGCAGCAGGCAAAGACGATCGAGGCCCTGACCAATGCCGATATCCCGGTCATGGCCCATGTGGGGATGCGGCCGCAGTCTATCCGGATGCTGGGGCGGATGTCGGCGATCCAGCGGGAGTCGGATCGGTTGCTCGAAGACGCCCGCGCCGCCACCGATGCGGGCGCGTTCGGAATCGTCCTGGAACTGATTCCGGGCGACATCGCCAAAGCGATCAGTGAAGCGGTTCCGATTCCCACCATCGGCATCGGGGCCGGGCCGGACTGCGACGGTCAGGTCCTGGTCACGCCGGACATGATGGGCATGACCGCCGGCTTTGAGCCGAAGTTCCTCAAGCGGTACACCGACCTGCGGACCGCGATTCAGTCCGCGACGCGGGAGTACATCTCGGAGGTTCGCGAGGGACAGTTTCCGACCGCCGCCCACACGCATCAGTGACCGTTCGGTTTGCGGGGCAGCCCGCTACGGCCGGAAACGGAGGGTTCCGAGGACGTAGACGGCGACCATCGCTTCCCGCAGATTGATCTTGGTGACGCCGTATCGTCGTTCCTCGAAGGTGATCGGGACTTCGATGAAGCTGCATCCGACCTGCCGGCACCGGAACAGGATCTCTTCCTGAAAGGCGTATCCGGTCGAACGGATGCCGTCGAAATCGATCTTCTTCAGCTGCGAAACGCGGTACAGCCGGTAGCTGCCGCTGTTGTCGCGTGTCTTCAGACCCAGCATCAACCGGGCGTAAACGTTGATGCAGCGACTCATCAGGTGGCGACGGATCGGCCAGCCGACGATGCGGCCCCCACGGATGTACCGGGAACCGATGACGACGTCGGCTTCGTCCCGGCGGGCGAGGAGGTCGGGGATGTATCGCGGAGGGTGCGAGAAGTCGGCATCGAGGTTGATGACCCAGTCGTAGTCCTGCTCGCACGCATAGCGAAACGCCGCAACGGTCGCAGAGCCGAGACCACGCTCGCCGACTCGGTGAAGTGCGTGAATCCGGTGGTCGTCGCGTCCCAACTCCTCGGCAAGTTCGCCGGTGCCGTCCGGAGAGTTGTCGTCGACGACGAGCACGTTTGCCTGGGGGGCGTGCTCGAAGATCTCGGGGATCAGGTGTTGGATGTTGTCCCGCTCATTGAACGTACACAACGTAATCAGCAGCCGGGACGGGTCGGACATGAACGGAGATCAGGTGGGGGGCGTCGTGCCGGATGGCAGGGGGGCGTGTGAAGGTGATCCGCCCGGATGGAACAAAAGGGGCCGCTTGCGAGAAGCGGCCCCCGGGAGATCATCGCATCGGATTCAACGGGTCGAGTGTCGCGTCAGCGTTCGAGCCGGCTGCGGCGGTCGCGCCACTCGATGTCGAGCTGCTTGAGGTGCTTGTCGAGGAAGTTGAGGATCGGGATTTCCGCCTTGGCGGCCGGATTGGCAAGCAGGTCGGTTCCTCGGGCGTTGGTGTTGGGACGCTCGAAATAGGTCCGGTCGTCGTTCCGCCGGTTCGCGCTGACAATCTGATACGCGTTGCGGGCCTGGTTGCGGTCCTGGGCGTCGCGGGAGCCCGCAATGATCAGGAACGAAATCTGAAGTGCGGGCGTCTGCAGGAATTTCAGCGACTTGGCGAGATTGACTTTGCCGGCTGTCGTTTCCGGCGACAGCAGGACGAGGGCCCGAACATCCTGGCCACGAGGCGTGCGGTTGGACGGCAGCGGAGAATCATCGTAGGGCGGGATCTTCCAGTCGGCCTCGGAAAAGGCCGCTGCAATCGGGGCGCTCATTCCGGCGGCCACAATGGCCATCTTGCTCATGTTCAGTCGCTGGCGCTGGTGTTCGTCGTAGATGAACTTCTTGACGGCCACCATGTCGCCGAGCACCATCTGGCCGTAGTCGGAAACCTTCAGCGTCGGGGACATCCCCTCTTGCGCGCTTTCGCCATGCTTCCGAAGGTCGACCGTGACCACAGCGTAGCCCTGGGACTGCAGCACTTCCGCGAACGGCTTGCCTCCGGGAGGGGCTGAGGTCTTGTCCCACACCAGGCGGCTGCCCCCGGCGTCATGCAGCAGCACGACCACGCCGGCATTCGCGACACCGCGCGGATTCCGGTCCTCGAGAGCGGGGTAATAGGTGATGTAGATCGGCGAGCCGTCGGTCGCGGATCGAAGCAGCTGAGGCCGCGGGGCCTCATCCTGCTGGGCGCTGGCGACCGCGGGCAGTAGCCCGGCTGCGAGAACCAGGGTCAGTCCACAGCGGATCAGGCTGCGGAAACAACGTGCAGGCAATGACATGCGTTTCCTCCCGTTGACATGCGGGATGGGGCTCCAAGAAGATCGGGCAGCAGCGAAGAGGATGCCGACAGCCCTGCTTCGAGTGTAAGGCGGTGGCGGAGGAGGGTCAATCGGCGGTTGCAACAGGTCGGCGGACGCCCCGGTCGTCGCCTCGGAATACGCCCGTTTCGCTGTCCGGGTGGCATGCGGGGTTTAGGGCGAGTGGCGTGGATGGCCGCTTTGCCCGGTTTCGCAAGTCGTCTCTCCCGCGGCACGACGCCGGACGGATTGTCAGAACAGGATCTCGGAAGACATGCATGGGCTCTTCGTTACAGGAACCGACACGGAAGTCGGAAAGACGCATGTGACCTGTGCGATCGCCCGCGGGCTGAGCGCACAGGGGATTCGGGTCGGCCTCTACAAGCCGGTCTGCTCGGGGGCGACGACGGATCCCTCCGGTCAGATGGTGTGGGACGATCTGCAGCGACTGCAGGCGGCTCTGCCCGCACCCGTCGAGCTGGATCGGATTTGTCCGCAACGGTTTGCGGCACCGCTGGCTCCGCCGGTCGCGGCCCAGGCGGAAGGAAAGGCGATCGATGAGGATCTCTTGAGGACCGGAGTGGCCGCCTGGGACGACGCGGCGGATGTCGTTCTGGTCGAGGGGGTCGGAGGGCTCCTCTGCCCGCTGACCGGGACCGGGACGATCGCCGATCTGGCCGTCGATCTGGGATTTCCGCTGCTGATCGTCTCGCCGCAGCGTCTGGGGACGATCAACCACACGCTGCTGACCGTTGAGGTTGCCCGTCATCGTGGTCTGTCCGTGGCGGGGATCGTAATGAATCGTCTGAGTCCCGAGATCGATGCGTCAGCGGCCAGCAACGCGGCGGAGATCAGCCGTCTGGCGGGGGTTCCGGTGCTTGGGGAGTTCCCATTCAGGCCGGCAGTGGGGTTGCCCGAAGACGGCGACAACGTCAAAATCGACTGGTGGAAAGTGATTACGGAAACTGACGTTCGTTCGGCAACTCGGGACTCCCCATACTGAGGGCCGCCTTGAATCGATGGGATTGAATTGATGCCTCAGGATTCCAGCCCCCGAAAGCCCGGGGACTCAGCCCCCAATTTCGACTTTCTCAACGAGCAGGATGGTTCCGAGTTGGGGGGCAGGGATTCCGGAGGCGATTCCGCCGTGGGCGTGCTGCCCGCAGGCGAGCACGATCCTGATGAGGCCGCCCTTCCGTCGCCCGATCAGTCGACGGAGGAAGAGAAGCCGACCGGCGAGAGCCCGAGTTCCATCTTCAGCGACGCCGTCCCGACTCGCGAAGACGAGGGGTATACGCCTCCCGAGGAGCTGGCCGGTCCCGACGAAGCGACCCTGATTGCTCCGGAGTCCTTCTCGGACGTCGAGCCTCCGATGGTGCCGGACGACAGCGTCCCGGCGGCCACTGCCGCGGAAGCAGACCCGGCCGATGAGGCGGACGATACGCTTCACGTTGCCGGCATGGCTGGCATTGCTTCGACCGCGGACGAAGAAACCGTTCGGATGGAGGCGCCGGCTGACATGACGGATCCACCACGGCACCGTCGTTCCGAAGCGGCGGCATCCTCGGGGCGGAACGATGCCGGCGACGATTCGAAGCAGCGTCTGAACCTGATCATCCTGGCGAGCTACGCCAGCGCAGTGACGCTCATTGCGATCTACCTCTGGATGAGGCTCGCCGCTGCTGCCGCACACCCGCACCACCTCGAAAGCCTCCCGGACGTCAAACCGATCCCGGAGGGGCAGTTCAGCGAGTACGACGCGGCCGCGACCATGCCGCCGGGGCATACCCTGCAGCTTGGCGACTCCCGGCAATTCGGCAACATTCGGGTCGACGTGCTGCGGATCAGCCGCGAGCCGGTCGAGTTTGCGCACTTCTCGGGTGACAGCAAGCGATGGCGTGAGGCGTCGCAGCCGGTCCTGAAGCTCTGGCTGCGGTTTACAAACGTCTCGGACGACCAGGTCATCGTCCCGGTGGATGCCGAGCTGCTGCTCAAGCGGGCCGTGAATTCCAGCGGCAAGATGCTTGCGAACAACTTTGTCATCAGGGCCTCGGACAAGCCGGCCGGCGGACCACGAGTGTTTCTGTACGACCATCCGCTGACCAGTGAATGGGATCTGAAGGAACAGAATCTCGGCCTGGCGCTCAAACCGGGGGAATCGCTCGAGACGTACGTTCCCTCGGCCGTCGACGGACTGGAGGATCTGGAGGGGAACCTGCTCTGGCGTGTGCACTTTCGCAAGGGGCACTCGCCACGGGGCTACGGTGTGACGACCCTGATCGAAGTCGCCTTCTCCCGTTCCGACGTTGCCGGCGGAGACACTCAGACGCAGTCGTCCTGACGGTGTGGTCGCAACCGGCCTGCACCAACCCGCTTTGTACTGACATCCCCGGAGGAGTGGACGGTATGTCTGCAGCAGACGTGAAACGTACGCAGGTCGGGCGGCTTGCCGCACCGGTCATCGGGCTGATGGGACTGGCCGTCATGATCAGCCTCATTCCGGTCGCCGACACGGCTGCAGACGAACCGCAGAAACCGGCGGCTGCCGCGACCGAACCGGCCGCGTCTGATGCAAAGCAGGAGTCGGCGAAGTGGCGTCCGCTGTTCGACGGCAAGTCGCTGACGAACTGGAAAGCGACCGATTTCGGCGGGCAGGGCTCGGTCGTCATCCGCGAAAAAGAACATGTCATGCGGCTGGAACAGGGGGAGCCGCTCACTGGCATCACCTGGACCGGCAAGGATCTGCCACGCGTCAACTACGAGATCCGCCTGGAAGCGAAACGCGTCGACGGCAATGACTTCTTCTGCGGTCTGACGTTTCCGGTGAAGAAGAACTCGTGCACGCTGATTCTCGGTGGCTGGGGCGGCGGCCTGACCGGCATTTCGAGCATCAACGGGTTCGACGCTTCCGAGAACGAGACGACCGACTTCGTCTCGTTTGATAACGGAAAGTGGTACGAGGTCCGGGTCGTTGTCACCGACACGCATATCAAGGCGTGGCTGGGAGACGACATGCTCGCCGACGTCGACTACTCCGAAAAGAACATCGACGTGCGAATCGAAATGGAACTCTGCAAGCCGCTCGGTCTCGCCTCGTTTCAGACCGTCAGTGATATCCGCAACTTCCGGATTCGGGAGCTGAAGCCGGAAGACACAAAGGAAGGACCGTAGCCGGGATGGCAACCACGATCCGGGCCGTCGTCTTCGACTGCGACGGCCTGATGTTCAACACGGAAGAAATCTTTCATCAGGCAACTCACGCGCTGCTCCGCAAACGGGACAAGGTTCCGACGCCGGAAATGTTCCATCAGATGATGGGCCGGCGTGCCGAGGAATCGTTTCAGGTGCTCATCGACCACAACGGTCTCGACGAAACGTTCGAGAGCATCCGCGACGAATACTTCGAGATCTTCTTCGAGCTGATCGAGCAGCACATTGCCCCCATGCCGGGGCTGCTGGACCTGCTCGACCACATCGAGTCCCGCGATCTGCCCAAAGGGGTGGCGACCTCTTCGGAACGCAGCTACCTGCAGAAGCTGCTCGGGCGGTTCGAGCTGACCGACCGGTTTCATATGACGCTCACTGCCGAGGACGTCACCCGCGGCAAGCCGAATCCCGAGATCTATCTGCGGGCCGCGGAGAATCTTGGCGTTCAGCCGGCCGAAATGCTGGTCCTCGAAGACAGCGAGGCGGGGACTCGTGCGGCCGCGGCTGCGGGAGCGCACATCATCTCGGTGCCGCACGAACACAGCCGGCACCAGGATTTTTCCGCTGCCAGAGCCGTTGCACGCGGGCTGCACGATCCGGTGATCTGGTCGCTGCTGGAGGCGTAGACCGGGTTGCAGTGCTTCGGACGGTTGCCGTCGGTCGGGATTCCGGGTGAGATAGTGGCACGGCGTGCGGCGTTCTGCCGCCGCCCGTTGTCGACATCACGACTCACCGGTTCTCCCTTGTGGGGAACGGATGCCCTGTCCGTGCGGAGCCCTTCATGCGTACGCCAGCCGCCGCCGCGTTACGTTCGGCCGTGATCCTGTTGACCGGCCTGCTTCTGCAGCTCGCCGCTCCCGATGCGCGCGCTGATGACGGACGCGTTCCCTGGACGACGTCGCGCATCGTCGGCACGCCGGAGCCTCCCGCGCCGTATACCGTCGAACGGGTCTTTCCCGGTGTGCAGTTCGATCGACCGGTCGACATGGCCTGGGAGCCGGGAACAGGACGACTGGTCATCCTGCAGCTGAACGGCAAACTGCTGGCGTTCTCGCCGGAGGATGAGAATCCCGAGCCGGTCCTGCTGCACGATGCGCATGCGACGATCGAGAAACATGGTCAGTCCTACGGTCTGACGTTTCACCCCGACTACGAACAGAACCGGCAACTGTTCCTGTGTTACGTCTTCCCCGGGACGGTCGAAGAGGGAACCCGCGTCTCCCGCTTCCGTATGACTGATGACCCGCAGCCGGTCGTCGATCCCGACAGCGAAGAGATCCTCATCACCTGGCCGTCGGGCGGGCACAACGGCGGGTGTCTCAAGTTCGGCCCGGACGGCTGTCTGTACATCACGTCCGGCGATGGCGTCGGACCGTTTCCACCGGACTCCGAAGAGACCGGCCAGGATCTGAGTGACCTGCGATCGACCATCATGCGGATCGACGTCGACCATCCCTCCGACGGGCGTCCCTACTCGGTCCCGAAGGACAATCCCTTCGTCGATCTGGCCGATGCCCGCCCGGAAGTCTGGTCGTATGGCTTCCGCAATCCCTGGAAGATCAGCTTCAACGCGCAGAACGGCGAACTGTGGTGCGGCGACGTCGGCTGGGAGCTGTGGGAAATGGTCTACCTGGTCAGCAAGGGAGGCAACTACGGCTGGAGCGTCATGGAAGGTCGCCAGCCGGTCCGTGCCGACGTCGAACGGGGACCGACGCCGATTCTTCCCCCGATCGTCGACCATCCCCATACCGAAGCCCGCTCCGTGACCGGAGGCTACGTCTATCGCGGAGACCGGCTCGACGACCTTCGCGGAGCATACGTCTACGGTGACTACGTGACGGGCAAGATCTGGGCGTTGTGGAATGACGGTGACACGGTCGTCCGGCATGAGGAAATCGCCGACACGTCGCTGGCGATCATCACCTTCGGCGAGGACCGGGACGGACATCTGTTTGTCGTCGATTACGCAGGAGGCATCTATCGGCTTGTTCCGAATCCACAGCCGGAACATGTGACACCCTTCCCGCGTACGCTCAGCGAGACGGGCCTGTTCGCATCAACCGCCACGCACACGCCGGAAGCGGGCGTCATTCCCTATTCCGTCAACGCCGGCCTGTGGCGGGACGGTGCTGTGGCCGAACGGTTCGTCGCACTGCCGGGGACCGCGTCCATTACGTGGAACCCGAACCGGGAGCGCTGGGGCATTCCTGAGGGGACCGTCTTCGTGCGGACGGTCTCAATGGAATCCGTGCCGGGCGATCCGTCAACGCGGCGGCGCATTGAAACGCAACTGCTCCACTATGACGGCTTGGAATGGCGGGCTTATACATACGTGTGGAACGAAGAGCAGACCGACGCGGTGCTGGCCCCCAGGGAGGGGGCAGAGACCACCGTCAACATCTCCGGTCAGTCGCAGTCATGGCGGATTCACAGCCGGACCGAGTGCCTCACCTGCCACATGCCGCGAGCCGGGTTCGCCGTGGGCTTCAATACCGAGAACCTCAATCGTCTGCATGGCGACGGGGGGACGGCCACGAATCAGCTGGACCGGTTGGCGGCACTGGGAATCTTCGACCGCCCGGTCCCGGAGAAGCACCGCCGGGTGGCGATGGTCGACCCTTACGAACCGGCAGAGGCTCTCGACGCGCGGGCCCGGTCGTGGCTGCACGTCAACTGTGCTCACTGTCATCGGAGAGGGGGCGGCGGGACGGCTCACATCGAACTGCCGTTCACCCATCCGCTCGACCGGACGAACGCCATCGACGCCCGTCCGACTCAGGGGACGTTCGGTATAGCCGATGCCCGGATCATTGCACCGGGCGATCCGGAGCGGTCGGTGCTCTTCTACCGGCTGGCGACGGTCGGTCGCGGCCACATGCCCTACCTGGGCAGCCGCAACGTCGACGAGCGGGGCCTGCGGCTGGTGCGGGACTGGATTGCCGGTCTGGACGAGTCCTCATCACCTGAACGCGACGAACCTCCATCGGTGCCGGAGGCGATCGATTCGGTGGCTCAGGCCCTGTCGCTGGTGCGGGCGATCGATGACGGACGGTTGTCAGGGGCCCAGCGGGACCGGCTGATTGCGGTGGGCACTGCGAACCAACAGGCGGAGGTCCGCGGACTGTTCGAACGGTACCTGCCGGAGAGCCAGCGGGTGCAGACGCTGGGGACATCCGCGGACCCGGCAGCGATTCTCGCTTTGAGCGGTGATGCGTCGCGGGGAAAGAGGCTGTTCGCAGAAGCCGCCGGCCTGCAGTGCCGCAACTGTCATCGCATCGGCGAGACCGGAAAGATGGTCGGCCCGGAACTGACACGGATCGGAGCTCAGAGGAGTCGGCGGGAGCTGCTGGAGAGCATTCTGGACCCGTCGCGGCGGATCGATCCGAAGTTCGTCACGTATGCGGTGCAGACCGATGAGGGGCGGGTTTACAGCGGTCTGGTCGTCGGCGAGTCGGAGTCGTCGGTGACGCTGCGGGAGTCGACCGGCCGGGACGTCGTGCTGCAGCGGGATGCCATTGAGGACATGATCGCTCAGCCGAAGTCGCTGATGCCGGAACTGCTCGTGCGGGACATGACGGCCCGGGACGTGGCGGACCTGCTGGCGTATCTGGAGTCGTTGCGGTAGTGCGGGCAACGGGTAGCGCGATGCTGACTCCAGCCGCGGCCATGCGTCGATGGTGGTGTGAGGTGCGGCCCACCGGTCGCAGCCGGTGGGCTTTGCGTCGCTCGCCGCTCAAGCGGTAGGGTGTGTCACGGCAATCGATCCTGACGCTCACCACGCCCAGACGAGTTCCACCGACCGGAACGCCCGTGACGCACCACACACATCGTTGCCGTTGACGCCATTCGAACGGTGCGTCGCCTCCGGCGACGGCACCCTACGGCCCCTCGCCCGCCAGCACGCAGGGTGTGTCACGGCAAGTGACCGTGTGGCGTCGTATCGTATTCGACGTGATGGATGTGTGCGCCCGTGACGCATCAGTCGCATCAGTGGGTGATATTCGCGGGCTGGCCTGTGCTGAAGGTGAGAAGCGGTTAGCGGGTTGGAGTCCGCCCAGCGTTACTCACCTCTCAAGACTCACCTCTCACCCCTCACGCGTGATTGTTCAGCGTGAGCACCGTCACCGCGATGTTGCCCGAGAAGCAGACGTCCACATCGTGGCCCGGGGTGCGTCCCCGTTCGTGGTAGACGCCCCGGTAGTGGAAGTGATCGCCGTCCACTTCGTAGCGGACGGCATGGTGCGTCGTGTCCAGGGGACAGAAGACGATTTCCGGTGCGGCGGGATCGTCGACGCCGGAAGGGAAGTTGACATTCCAGAAGCTGCCGGGGGCGGGAGGCCGCTCGCGGGCCAGGTCCATCACCCGTCGCGCCATACCGGTCGCGGCTTTCCAGTCGAACGGGATGGGGCCGTTGCGGTACTGCGAGAAGGCGATCGCCGGCTTGCCGAACAGGGCCGCTTCGCGGGCGGCGGCGACAGTCCCGGACATGAACACGTCGACGCCCAGGTTCCCTCCTTCGTTGATTCCCGAGAGAACCATGCCGGTGTCGGGGGCCAGGTGCAGCAGGCCCACGCGCGTGCAGTCAGCCGGGGTCCCGCCGATAGCGTGCCGGTTCTCGCCGTCCCGGCGCGTGGGGACGGGGGTATCGGTGTTGACGCGGTGGCCGCAGCCGGAGTGATGTTCCTGGGGGGCAACGACCACGATGTTTCCGTAGTCGGTGGCCACCCGTTCGAGGGCGGCGATTCCTTCGGCGTCGATTCCGTCGTCGTTGGTCAGCATCAGTTTCATAAGGGCGTTCTCCTGCCCCACCATAGGAGGCAGGACGCGGCAGGGCAACGTGTGTCGGATCGTCGATGACGGGAGTGCCGATGGTGGCAGGATTTCCTTCCAGCCGCCACAATGACGGCAGGAGGACAGACCGATGCGCCGCGATGAATCTCTCGTCCATCCCCGCGACGAACTGATGCAGACCATGGAGCGGATCTACCGCTACCGGATGACGACGACATCCGGCGGCAACCTGTCGATTCGCGATGACGAAGGGGACATCTGGATTACGCCGGCCCGAATCGACAAGGGACGGCTGCAGCGTGAGGATATCGTCTGCGTCTCGCCGGACGACTACGTCAGCGGGCGGCACGGTCCGTCGTCGGAGCTTCCCTTTCACCGGGCGATCTACGAGGCCCGCCCCGATCTGAAGGCGGTCGTGCACGCGCATCCGGTCGCTCTGGTCGCCTGCAGCATCGCCCGCACGATTCCCGATACCCGGCTGTTTCACCGGGCCTGGATGGTGTGCGGCGAAGTCGGATTCGCCGACTACGCCCTGCCCGGCAGTGGACAGCTTGGCAAGAATATTGCCGCGGTCTTCGCGCGGGGGGCGAACTGCGTGCTGCTGGAGAACCACGGTGTGGTCGTTGCGGGCGAGTCGCTCAAGGAGGCGTTCGCCCGGTTCGAGACGCTCGAGTTCACTGCCAAGACGCTGGTGAAGGCAAAGATTCTCGGCAACGTCCGCGCCCTGACGGACAAGCAGATCCGTCTGCCGCTTGAGCTGATTCCCGAGATGCCAACCTGCAGCCCGCCACCACCCAGTACGTTGGAGAAGGAGCTGCGGCAGTCGCTGTGCGAGTTTGTGCGGCGGGGGTATCGGCAGCGGCTGATGATCAGTACAGAGGGGACGTTCTCGGCCCGGGTGGACGAACGTTCGTTTCTGATGACGCCGGCGGGGATTGACCGCAGTCAGATTCGACCGTCCGACCTGGTGCTGATTCACGACGGTCATGCCGAGAACGGGAAGACGCCCAGCCGGGCCACGCGGGTGCATCAGGCGATCTACGAGCAGCACCCGGGCGTGCAGGCGATCACGAACGCCTACAGCGTCAATGCGTCGGCCTTCAGCGTCACGTCGCTGCCGGTGGAGAGCCGCACCATTCCCGAGAGTTACCTGTTTCTGCGGGATGTGCAGCACATTCCGTATGGCGTGCAGTTTCACGATCCGGAGCAGGTCGCGGCAATCATTTCGCCGGAGCAGCCGTCGGCGATTCTGCAGAACGACGGTGTGCTGGTGGTGGGGACGAGCGTGCTGGACGCGTTCGACCGGCTGGAAGTGTTCGAGTCGACGGCCGAGGCGATCATCAATGCCCGCCTGCTGGGCGACGTCGCTCCGATGTCTGACGAGGTGATCGACGAACTCGTGCAGGCGTTCTCGGGGTAGCGTCCGCCCCATTGCCGGGGTGAGCCGCCACACATGAAGTTCTGCCGAAGATCCGATCGCGGGTGGGGAATCTACTGACCGGCGGGGATGTTCTGCTACGATGCGCGGCAGTCGGATGGCGGCTGCGCGCCCGCTGCCGTCCGGACTGCATGGTTCGAGAGAAAGGTCCACAGTTATGACGTTGCATGGAACCCCGGAGCCGGTTGACCAGTCGCAGGCGGTCGAGGACATGACCGTAATCATCTTTGGTGCCTCGGGGGATCTGACGGCGCGAAAGCTGATTCCCGCCCTGTTCCGACTGCGTCGCAACGGCTACCTGGGGGACCGGTCGCTGATCATCGGGGTCGCCCGCAGGGAAAAGTCGGACGAGCAGTTCCGCAGCGAGATGCGGGAGGCGATCCGCCAGCACGTGCATACACCGGCCAGTGACGAGCTGTGGGCCGGGTTTGCCGAACGGCTGCACTACATGCGGGCCGATCTGACCGAGCCGGACGACTTCGCCCGCCTCCGCGAATCGGTCGAGGCGAAGGAAGAGGAACGGGGGCTGACCGGTCGCCGGATCGTCTATCTGGCCACGGCTCCGGAGCTGTTCGCCCCTTCGGTCGAGGCCCTGGAATCCGCGGGCATGATTCCCCACACCGACGATCGGGATCGCCTGCGCGTGGTGATCGAGAAGCCGTTCGGCCACGACCTCGAGTCGGCACAGAATCTCAGCCGCGAGCTGGGGCGGATGCTGGCCGAGGATCAGATCTACCGAATCGATCATTATCTGGGGAAGGAGACAGTCCAGAACATTCTGCTGTTCCGGTTCGGCAACGCGATCTTTGAGCCGCTGTTCAACCGCACGCATGTGGATCACGTACAGATCACGGTGGCCGAGTCTCAGGGGATCGAAGGGGGCCGGGGCGGCTACTATGACAAGTCGGGGGCGCTGCGGGACGTGTTGCAGAACCACGTGCTGCAACTGCTCTGCCTGGTTGGAATGGAGCCGCCGGCACTGTTCCAGGGGGAGTACATCCGGGACGAGAAACTGAAGGTGCTGCAGGCGCTGGCACCGGGACGGTCGGGACCGGTGTCTTCGTGGGCCGTGGCCGGTCAGTATGCGGCCAGCGCCGTCAACGGCGAGCGTGTCAAGGCGTACGTCGATGAGGAGCGGATTCCGGCGGACTCGAACCGCGAGACATTTGTTGCAGTGGAAGTGCGACTGGACAACTGGCGGTGGGCCGGTGTGCCGTTCTACCTGCGAACCGGCAAGCGACTGGCGAAACGGGTGACCGAGATCGCGATTCAGTTCAAGCATCCGCCGATGAATCTGTTCTCGACGGTGGAATGCGAAGGGACGATGTGCGACCTGGTCGAGGCGCGGCCGAACACGCTCATCTTCCACATCCAGCCGGACGAGTCGATTTCGCTGTCATTTTCCGTCAAGCGACCCGGCATGCAGTATCAGGTCCAGCCGGTCGACATGGACTTCGACTACTCGGAGTCCTTCCAGATCGAGCTGCCCGAAGCGTACGAGCGGTTGCTGCTGGACGTGATGCGGGGCGATTCGACGCTGTTTACCCGTAGCGACGAGCTGGAAGCGGCCTGGCGGTTCGTCGATCCGATTCTCGAGGCGTGGGAAAAGCCGGCCCATCGACCGGAGCTGTACCCGGCCGGCACATGGGGCCCGAAGGCATCGGACGAGCTGCTGGCCCGCTCGGGCCGTGCGTGGCGGCGGCCGGAGGAGTGAAGGATGAGTCTTGAGAGGTGAGGGATGAGTCTTGAGGGATGTCCGGCATCGGCGGCGGGGGGCTGGGGCTCAGGATTCGCGATGACCGTGGTTCAGGGCGGCCACGCAGTCGCGCCAGCAATTGATCAGAACGCCTCACGGCACCCTCCCTCGGTTTCCAGACGCGAACTCACGTTCGACTGGAAATCAGTGAACAAGCCGATTGGCGAGAAACTCGTTTCGTTCGAAGGTCTGGACCTGCCGGAGCACGTGGAAGTGTACGATCTGCGGTCGGGACCGTGACGCGGCGAAAACATATCACGCTTAAACATCGCCTGTGGTGCATCGCCTGCGGCGACGGCACTCTACTTTCTCGCTGCAGCCGATGTCTCCGGCGGCCCCGGTTGCCCGCCAATTGACTTGACATTGTTCCTTTGGCACATGTATGACTGGGGCTGTTGTCTTCATGCTTTCAATGGTGTGGCGGCACTCTTAACCTCGAGACGTCGGAAGCGACCATGGGCCTGACCTTCCTTCGGATTTTGATGTTCGTTGAGGCGAAGATCCTCCGTCTTTCACTCTCGACTGCTCGCGTCCCTCCCCCCCCCACACACACCTTTTCACCGCTTTGAAGAGGTGCTGCCGGCTGTAATGCATGTGCACTGTACAGCTCATGCCCTTACTGCTGCTACACAATCTGTGAACAGGACCTCACGTCACGCATCGCGACGCCGGGAGGTACAAACTGTTAAGCAGTCACTTGCAAGTCGCAATGCATGCGACAGACATCTCGACGCCCATCGCGTCTTGCGCTTGAGGGTATCGTGGCGCAGCCATGTCGCCTGGCAGCGCCACGACCCCTTGGAAGTCAGTCGAGAGGCCGCCCACCGGGCCGACGGTTCTTAAGGAGCATCTGATGCACAACAATTCCATTGCCGTTGTGATGGCAGTTGTACTTGGCGGTTGGCTGACGTCAGCAAGTGCCGCTGACGGACTCGACCTCTATCTGCAGGCGTGTCGCCACCGGGGGGACAATCCGGAGATCATTCGCAGTCTCGCCGTCGAACTGGAGGCCCGCATCGAAACGGAGCCTCCGACACCGGAGGCGGTTGAAGCGCGGCTGGAACAGCTCAGGGACTCGATGCGCGAGAATCTGGAGCGTTCAAGGGAGGAGGGAAACGAGTGGTATGCTTCCAGACTCGAGAAATCGCTGGACAACATCGAAGAGTGGGCGGTACCGCAGATCGCGGCCCAGTCCAGCAAGCTGCTGCAGGTGCAGGTGCTGTATCGGCGGCATCCTCAGACCGGGCGATCGCAATACCGGCTGGGGCTGCGGCAGTTCGACCCGGCCGGCAACCAGTGGGCGGATGCGATTGAGGGAGTTCGCGAGCTGGATGTGACTGGGCCGGCAAAGGGCATGTACTACGATTCCGCGATCTCGAACGCCGTGGCTGATGACGGCGCCTTCAACGTCGGGGTGCGCGATGTTCGACTGTTTGGACGCATTGACGGGCCCCAGACCATGATGGCCACGGCTGCGTTCGCTGATCCGGCGAAACCGGGCACTCTTGAATTCAGTGACGGGAAGCTCCGGCAGTTCCGGTCCGAGGTCGAAGCGCTCAGACAGTCCAGCCCCAACGTGACGCCGTACGAGTTGAAGGGGGAGGAGCCTTTCGAGAATTCCGTCGTCTCGGTGGTCGAAACGAGCCGCGTTGAGAACGGGAGCCGGATTCGCATGCAGCGGGTCTGGATTGATGCCTCGCGGGGTTACATCTGCCCGCTGGTGGAGGTTTACTACGAGAACGGCAGCATTGCACAGCGATGGGAGTCGTCAGGGTACTTCCTCGAGGCGATGAGCGGTCTCTGGTATCCCACACGGCACGTCTATACGGAATTCGACGAGGATGGCGCATCGTTTCGGCGACGGGAGACGTATCAGATCGATCCTGACAGCGTGGCAATCAATCACGATCCGGAGTCGAAGGAGTTCGTCGTTGCTCTCCCGTCCGAATGCACGGTCGTTAATGCCCGCATCGATCCGCCGGAATACCACAAGACCTCGGGGCCGGTTGAGATTTCGCTGGAACGCCTCGAGCAGGACGTGGCGGCACTGCCGGTGGTGGACCGACGATTGGATGGCACAGAGAAACTGGCACAGACTTCGAACTGGACGTGGCTGCTGATGGTGAACGTCGGAGCGGTCTTGCTGCTGGTGCTGGTGGCAGCCGTCCGCTGGCGGCGGGGGGCTCGGGCTCAGGATTCGCGATGACCGTGGTTCAGGGCGTCCACGCAGTCGCGACCAGCAATTGATCAGAACGCCTCACGGCACCAGAACACCTCACGACCCCAGTCGAATGAAGGGCAAGCCCGGTGCGTGAGCGCCGCCGTCAGGCAGCGGAGTCAACCTGCCGCCGGGGCAGAAGCGAAATGCCCCGGCTTGGCTTCCGCAATGTTGACGACGTCGCCCGGCCGGATTCTACTTTCGAGATACATCGGAGAAAGTCGACTGGCCGCTTGAGCGGCCAACCAGCGGGAATGCGTTGATTTCTCGGGCCGATGTCCAGCATTCCTCCCCATCCCAAGATCTACCACATCACCCACTCGCGGAACCTGCCGCTGATCGCCCAGGCGGGGGCACTCTGGTCCGATGCGCGCCGTGTCCGCGAACGGCTCGTTAACGAACTCGTCGGGATGGCGGAAATCAAGCGGCGGCGGATGCAGGAGCTTCAAGTGACCTGCCATCCCGGAATCATGGTTGGGGACTGTGTGCCTTTCTACTTCTGTCCGCGTTCGGTCATGTTGTACATCCTGCATCGCGCAAATCACCCGGAGCTGGACTACAGGGGAGGGCAGCGTCCCATCGTCCATCTGCAGGCGGATCTGCAGAAAGTGCTCGAGCAGGCGGATGCCGATGGCGTCCGCTGGGCGTTTTCAGATCGAAATGCTGCAGCTCGGTTTGCGAAGTTCTACAATCGGCGGGAAGACCTGAAGCAACTCGACTGGACTGCCATATCGGCCACCGACTTCCGGGAATTGACAATCCAGGAAGCGAAACAGGCGGAATTCCTCGTTCATGATTCCTTCCCCTGGAGCCTGGTCGAGAAGATCGGGGTCATCGATCGTCAGACCGAGACCTACGTGCGAGAGTTGCTGGCACCTGCGGATCACGTACCCGACGTTGCCGTCGAGCGAGGCTGGTACTTCTGAATGGTCGGGCAATGATTGAATACAAACACGGCGACATTCTGGAGGCCGACGTTGATGCGCTGGTCAACACGGTCAACTGTGTGGGCGTCATGGGCCGCGGTGTCGCGCTCCAGTTCCGCAAGGCATTCGAAGACAACTATCGGGCCTACCGAAAGGCATGCGAGCGTGGCGAACTCGAACCGGGGGTGATGCTCGTTTACGAGGTGCAGCGGCTGGGAAATCCGCGCTTCATTATCAACTTCCCGACCAAAAGACACTGGCGGGGCAAAAGCCGCATCAAGGATATCGAAGCCGGTCTGTCTTCACTGGTTGAGGAGGTTCGGGAACGCAACATCGAGTCAATTGCGATCCCCCCTCTTGGCTGCGGACTGGGGGGGCTCAAGTGGAACGATGTTCGACCGCTGATCGAGGATGCCTTCGCGGAGTCTCCTGAAGTCAGGGTTCTGGTCTATGAGCCCTGCGGAGCGCCTGCGGCTGACAAGATGGTCAGGTCCCCGAAGAAGCCGCGCATGACTCACGGCCGCGCCGCCTTGCTCGGACTCATGCGACGGTATCTCGCTGCCGTAATGGATCCGCAAATCACGCTCCTGGAAATTCACAAACTGATGTTCTTCATGCAGGAGTCTGGCGAGCCGCTCAAGCTGCGATACACCAAGGGGCCGTATGGACCGTATGCCGAGAACCTTCGACATGTGCTGAATCTGCTCGAAGGGCACTACATCTGCGGCTACGGGGATGCCGAGGACGATCCGAACCGTGAGATCGAACTCATGCCGCGCGCTGCGGAGCAGGCCGAGGTGTACCTCGCAGATCACCCGGACACGCGTCAGCGGTTCAACCGTGTCGTCGACCTGATTAGCGGCTTCGAGAGTTCCTACGGCATGGAGCTTCTGACGACTGTGGACTGGGTCTGTCGACGAGAAGGAGCGAGGACACTCGAAGAGGCTGTGGATAAGACCTGGGCGTGGAACGACCGGAAACGCATGTTTCCGGAACAGCACATCGTGAGTGCGTGGGAGACACTCCGGCAGCAAGGATGGCTGGCAACGGAGTCCTGTGGGAACGGGGGCGAGGGTCACGGCTCATCGCGGTAGGGCGCGTTTCGGCAACCACTTCGCCCGATCCAGCGCGAGTGACGCTTCGCTACCGTAACGTTCGTGACAGGGGGGCCCCGCGCGGATCGCGCGATGGCATTGGGGTCATACGCCCGTCACACTCCCGGGCCACTCTCCGTCAGGCAGCGGAGTCAACCTGCCGCCGGGGCAGAAGCGAAATGCCCGCCCAGCGGCAGACGAACACCGTCATCAGACCCGCACCGGCACCGCAGATGTCGGCGAACCAGTCCAGCAGATCCGGCGTGCGGCCGACCGGTCCCTGCAGCAGCTCGTCGATGCCCGCATACAGCGCGATCAGCACCGCCAGCAGCCCCAGCCCCGCCTGAGAGCGGCGGGCCGCCCCGTCGTCTCCTTCCGTCTTCATCGGCCAGGTCGCCAGCAGCACCGCCAGCACCGCGTACGCCCCGAAGTGGACCAGCTTGTCCAGTCCGGGGATGACGGGTGGGGTTTCCGGCAGCGGCACATGCATGACGGTAAACAGCGCAATGCCGTAGGCGACCGTCAGCCACCGTCGGGTCGGTGCCGCCATGGCAAACCGGTAGACGCGAAAGCAGAACTCTCTCATGCCTCGTCCGCGTACGGCTGCTTGAGGCGGAAGTGCGGATGCTCTTCAAGATACCGTCCGATCCGGTCGGTCCGCTCAAGAGCCGTCGGAATGAAGGCCAGGGCCTGCTCAAGACGCTCGTTCGGTTCGGCACAGCTGAACCGCAAGAAGCCGGCCCCCGCATCGCCGAAGCATTCGCCACCCAGGCAGGCGATGCCGAAGTCGTCGTCGGCACCTTCCAGCAGGTACATCGCCAGGCCGTGGCTGGTGATGCCGTGCTGATTGCAGATCGGCACCACTTTCGGAAAGACGTAGAACGTTGCGGCCGGGTCGAGCGAGTGGAAGCCGTCGATACGGTTGAGGCCCTCGGTGAGCAGCTGCACCTTCTCGCGGAACTTCGCCATCTGCTCGCCGCGCTGCTGGTGGTCGTTCTTCAGAGCGTTCAGCCCCGCCTGCTGGACGAGCGGCGGCGTGCAGGAGAGCGTCGTGTTGATCATCTTGCCGATCGCGTCCGCAATCGGAGCGGCGGAGACCGCAAAACCGAGCCGCCAGCCGCTCATGCTGTACGACTTGCTGAACGTGTAGGCGGCGACGCACTGATCCATCATGCCGGGCTGCTCGAGCAACGAGTGATGGCGGCCTTCCCAGACCATGTGGCAGTACGGCTCGTCGCTGAAGACGGCGATGTCCTTGCCGCGGATCAGGTCGGCGATGTCCTTCAGATCCTGCTGGGTGGCAACGCCGCCGGTCGGGTTGTGCGGCGTGTTGAGGAAGATCGCCTTGGGGGAGGGGTGATCGCTCAGGAACCGTTCGATCTCGGCGATTTCGGGGCGGAAGGCGTGTGACTGCCGCAGCGGGCTGAAGACGATGTCGGCCGAACGTCGCTGGATGTTGGGGACGTACGTCGGGAAGTACGGGCTGAAGACGAGGACGCCGTCGCCCGGATTCAGGAACGCTTCACAGAAGAACTGCTCGAACACCTTTGCCCCCGGGCCGGCGACGATGTTCTCCGGTCCGGCGGGGATGTCGAACTCGCTGCGGACGAACTCTGCGGCTGCCTGGCGGAACTCGGGGAGACCGGGGGAGGGGCAGTAGTGCGTCAGGTTTTCGTTGATCGCCGTCACACCGGCTGCCTTGGCCGAGGAGGTCGACTCGAACGGGCTGTCGCCGATCTCCAGCTCGACGACATCCTTCCCGGCGGCCTTGAGCTGTTTGGCGACGGCGAGGACCGAGAAGGCGGTTTCGACGGTCAGGGAGTTCGCAAACTGACTGAGTGTGGCAGCCACGGCGAGAGACTTTCTGGTTGGGGTTTGCGGCGAGACGGTTGGGTGGTGGGATGAGAATACCGTTTCGGGCGGTCTGATTCGAGCGGGCGAGGGGGCAGATGGCTGACAGATCCAGATCCGCTTGTGGGACGTATCAAAGAATGTTAACGTGTTTTTGAGGCGACGGTGCGCGCCGAATTGAACACGAGGCTGCTGATTCAGGGGGAGAGTCGGACGTGAGTCGAACCTGCCTGTGGGGACTTCTGCTGACGTTGACCCTGCTTCCGGCCCGATCCGGTGCTGCCGGGCTTCCCGCGGTGGAATCCCTCGCCGATCAGATCGATCAGGCGGTCCACACACGCCTTGAAGCCGCCGGTGTTCAGCCTGCCGGCCCGCTCGATGACGAACGGTTCCTGCGGCGGTTGATGCTTGATCTGGCCGGCCGTGTCCCGACGCTCGCCGAGCGGGAGGCGTTCCTCAGCGATGAGTCCCCCGACAAGCGAACCGCGTGGGTCGAGCAGCTGGTTGCTTCCCCCGATTTTGCGATGCATCTGCGGAACGAGCTGGACCTGCAGCTGCTGGCCCGGCTGAAGACCGACAACGACTGGCGGGAGTACCTGCTGGAGGCGACCCGGGCAAACCGCGGCTGGGATGATCTGTTCCGCGAGATCATGCTGCCGGAACGGTTGCGGGAAGGAGAACAGGGGCCGGCGGCCTTTCTGCGGGAACGGGTGCGTGATCTGGATGATCTCACCAACGACACGGCCGTGCTCTTCTTCGGCGTGAACATCGGGTGTGCGAAGTGTCACGACCATCCGCTGGTGTCCGACTGGGAGCAGCGGCACTACTACGGGATGGCGTCGTTCTTTCAGCGGACGTATCGCACAAAGACGGGACTGCTGGCCGAACGTTTTGACGGGCGGATCAAGTTCAAGACCGTCGTGGGAGACGAGCTGGAAGCGTCCTTCATGTTTCTGGACGGCGCGGCCACGTACGAGCCTCCCGTGGAGCTTTCGGACGAACGTCGCAAGGAACTGGACGAACTGGTCCGCAAGGCGCAGCGGGAAGACGATGCCGAGCCGCCGCGACCGGAGTTCAGTCCGCGGGCCGAACTGGTTCGGATGGCCCTTGCTCCGACCGGGCCGGACTACTTCTCCCGCAATATGGTGAACCGGACGTGGGCCCGGCTGATGGGGCAGGGCCTGGTCGAGCCGCTCGATCAGATGCACTCCGAGAATCCGCCGAGCCATCCGGAACTGCTCGATGCACTGGCGAAAGATTTTGCAACCAGCGGCTACGACCTGAAGCGGCTGATCCACGCGATGGTGCTCAGCGAGACGTATGCCCGCGACAGTCGCATCACAGGAGGAGCTGAGCCGCCCGCTGCCGACCTGTTTGCCGTCGCCATTCCGCGCCCGCTCACGCCCCGTCAACTTTCGCTGTCGCTGCTGGTGGCGACAGCGAATCCGGAAACGATGCCGGGGACTGCAAGCGGCGATGAGTGGGAGAAGAAACGGGACGAGCTGGAGAACCGGGCGAACAGTTTCGCAACACGTGTCGAGATCCCGGGCGAGAACTTTCAGGTGAGCGTCGACGAGGCGCTGCTGTTCAGCAACGGCGACCGGGTCGCCGGCGATTACCTGCGGGATGCCGGCGATCGACTGGTGCGGCATCTGACGTCGCTCGAAGCGGACGATGACGTGGCCATTGTGGCGACGCAGGTGGTGCTGTCGCGGTCACCCGCACCGGAGGAACAGTCCCGGATTGCGGACTACCTCTCGGCCCGCAGCGACCGCCGCGTTGAAGCAATCCAGCAGGTCGTCTGGGCGCTGATGACCTCACCGGAGTTCCGGTTCAATCACTGATGAATCACTGACGCACATTCCCGAACGTCGCGCGGCCGGCAGGCCAGGAGAGTCAGGCTATGAAACGCAAAGCATGGTGTGGATCGGCAGACCACCCGGTCTCGCGACGCGGCTTTCTGGGAGCGGCCGCGGCCGGTACGGCGTTCGCCGCTGACATGACGGTTCTGGATGCACTGAAGCAACCGGCTCTGGCCGAGGAGCTGAAGTGGCAGCAGAAGCGGGTGATCCTGCTCTGGCTGGCGGGTGGTGCCAGTCAGTTGGAAACGTGGGATCCGAAGCCGGGCGTGGAGACCGGCGGGCCGTTCCGCACCATTCAGACGACCGTGCCGGGGCTGCACATCAGTGAACTGCTTCCGCAGCAGTCCGAGCGGATGCAGCAGACGGCGGTCATCCGGTCGCTGAACACGAAGATCGCCGACCATGGTGGTGGCTACCGGCTGATGGAGACCGGGCGTCTGCCCGAGCCGGGAGTGGCGTTTCCTCACCTGGGGGCGATCCTGGCGCGGGAACTGGGGCGAATCGACAGTCACGTTCCCGATCACGTCTCGATGTATACCTCGACGGAGGGGCGACGGAAGGGGACGGCCGGGTTCCTCGGTGCCCGCTACAACCCGATGTTCCTCACCGAGAACATGATGCCGGAGAACATCCGCCGGCTGGAGGCGATCTCGGAGGCGGATCACCAGGATCGGGCGGCGTTGCGGGACTTCTTCGCCGAGCGGTTCAGCCGTACCGTCGACAGTGCTGCGGTCGCCAGCCACGGGACGGCGTACGAGCGTGTGCGGGGGCTGATGGCGTCGGACCGGCTGTTCGACATCAGCGAGGAGCCGCAGGCGATGCGGGACAAGTACGGCCCGACGCAGTTTGGCGAGCAGTGCCTGATCGCCCGGAGACTGGTGGAGGCGGGGGTGCCATTCGTCAAGGTGGCCCGCGCCTGGTGGGACAGCCACGGTCAGAACTTTGAAACGCATCGCGAACTGTGTGCCGACCTCGATCACTGCATGTCGGCTCTGATGGATGACCTCGCCGATCGCGGACTGCTCGAGAATACGCTGGTGATCACTCTGGGCGAATTCGGGCGGACGCCGCGGATCAACGGCAGCCTCGGGCGGGATCACTTCGCGAGGGCCTGGAGCTGCACGCTGACGGGTTGCGGGATCAAGGGCGGAGCCGTCTACGGCAAAACCGATGACAAGGGCGAGACCGTCGTCGACGGAGAGATCGGTGCCGCCGACCTGTTCGCGACGATCTTTGCGGCGGTCGGAATTGATTACGAGAAGGAATACATGCTGGGCAGCCGGCCGATCCCGATTGCTGACTTCGGTGCGACACCCGTGGAAGAGGTGCTGGCCTGAGTCGGGTCGGCGATCGGCACGACACCAGGCTCTCTGCATTCACGCTCCCCTGCATGAAGACCCGATGACATGAACTCCTCCCTCAAGCTGGCCCGGGCCGACAAGTGGAACCAGAGCGATATTCTGTTCTGCGTCGCCAGGCCGAACGACAGCGACCGTCTCTTCGTGGGCAGTTCCGACTTCGGCGTCTACGAGTTCGACCTCTCCGCGGAGAAACCGGAACGCGTTCGACTCGAGGGAGAGCAGCATCAGAGCTACGTCACGGGACTGGCGGTGGCGGGGCCGATGCTGATCAGCGGCAGCTACGACGGACAGCTCATCTGGTGGGATCTGGCCGAACAGCGGTCGACCCGCGTCGTTCCCGCCCACGACCGCTGGATCCGGCGGGTGATTGCCAGTCCGGACCAGACCCGGATCATCAGCGTCGCCGACGACATGCTGTGCAAGGTGTGGGACGTTGCAACCGGCGAGCTGCTCACACAGTTCAGCGATCACGGGGAGAAGACGCCGCACCACTATCCGTCGATGCTCTACGCGGTGGCGGCGTCGCCGGATGGCCGCTTCCTGGCGACGGGAGATCGCGTCGGACATGTCGCCATCTGGAACGCCGACAGCTACGAGAAGGTCGGTGAGGTCGAGACACCGGTGATGTACACGTGGGATCCCCGGCAACGGCGGCACTCGATCGGGGGGATCCGCAGCCTCGCCTTCTCGGCCGACGGTACGCAGCTGGCGGTCGGCGGCATGGGGAAAGTCGGCAACATCGATCACCTGGGCGGGCCGTCGCGACTCGAAGTGTTCGAATGGTCGAGCGGTACGCGGCGGTTCGAGGTCGAGGACGACAAGAAGAAGGGACTGATCGAGCAGATTGTCTGGCATCCCTCAGGGGACTGGCTGCTGGGAGCCGGGGGCGATCACAAGGGCTTTCTGAACATCTACGACATGCACTCAGGCGAACTGGTCACCCAGGAGTCGAGCGACGGTCACGTTCACGGACTGGTCGCCGATGCGGCTCTCGAAAACCTCGTCACCGCCGGTCACAACCGGTTGGAACGGTGGACGATCGCCGCCGGCTGAGTAGGATGGGAACTGTCCCCTGAAGTGGACCGCTGGCGGACGGTGTTTGCGCATCTGTCCCTGGCAGGGTCTGTCGTGGTCGCGGGCCACGTCTTGAGCAATCGGCATCTGCTCGACCCGACTGCGTGTCGTTCCCGGGGGACGTTCCGCAGCGACCACACACGGAGAACAGGGCGGTCATTGTGTCGAACGAAGCTGCAGCGACGACGCACTCCGGACGAACCGACGCAGGCAACGTCTCCCGTCGCAAGCCGGTTCGACACTCGTCCGAGGCCCCCGGGCGGGTCTGGCACGGAATGGCCTTCGATGCCTGGCTGCGGCAGTTGTCGCGGGCCGGATGGAAGCTGACCCCCGGAACGCTCCCGCTGTCGCTGTCGATCACCGTTGCGGCCGCGATGAACAGCCTCGCCCACGGAATCGAGGAGGTGTTCGTCAATCGTGGGATCGACCGGGTGGAGGTCGAGCGTCCGCCGGTGTTCGTACTCGGTCACTGGCGGAGCGGCACGACGCTGCTGCATGAGCTGCTCATTCGCGATCCGCAGTTCAGCTATCCGACGACGTACCAGTGCATTCTGCCGTCTCACTTCGGGCATACCGGTTACCTCAAGCCGTTGCTCGGGCTGCTGCTGCCGAGTCAGCGACCGATGGACGAGATGGCCTTCGGCTGGGAGCGTCCCCAGGAAGACGAGTTCGCCCTGTGTAATCTCGGGCTGCCGTCACCCTACTGGTGGATCGCGTTTCCGGAGCAGGCGGACCGGTTCCGCCGGTATCTCGACTTTGCGGATGCGACCGATCAGGAACGGGAGGCGTGGAAGCGGGGGTTCCTGCGGCTGCTGCGGCGAATGACACGCAAGGATCCCCGGAGGCTGGTCCTCAAGTCGCCCACCCATACGGCGAGAATCCGGCTGCTGCGGGAGCTGTTCCCCGGTGCAAAGTTCGTGCACGTCAGCCGCGACCCGATGTCGGTCGTACCGTCGACATTGCGGATGTGGCGACGGATGACGGAAAGTCACCGTCTGGGGCAGGGATCGGACGGTCTCAATCCGGAGTTCGTCGTCGAGACCTTCGAGCGGATGTACCGGCGGTACGAGGAGGATGTCGCGTTGCTTCCGCCGGGGACCTTGAGCGAAATCCGGTTCGAGGAGCTGACGACCCGGCCGGTCGACGTACTCGAGCGGGTCTACGACGAACTGGAGCTGGACGGATTCGAGGCGGCCCGGCCGGGACTGCAGGCCTACTGGGACCGGCATCGGGATCATCAGCCCCGTCATCACCAGGTGCCGCCCGAGCTGACCGAGTTGATCACGGCACGTCTGGTGCGTTACATCGAGCGATACGGATACGCGGCGTAGCTCTCCGGCTCGTGGCGTGGCGGACGCCGGTTCCGCTCGGCAATCCGGTTTCTCGACACTCATTTCGAAGATCTGTGACGGCAACGATGAGAACATTCGACGAGCTGGCGGCTTCACGCAGGGCGTGGATTGCCGAGGTGCTGCAGCCCTGGTGTCGTTCGGCGTCGCTGAATGAACTGCGCAAGGCGGCCGACGAGTGGGGAGACATTGCCGGCCGGGTCGATCCGGATCTCACGCTCTGGCTCTGGGCCTGGAGTCGTTTCCCTGTCCTGTATGAGGAAGGGCTGACCGGCCTGAACGAGACGCACGAGGTTGTCGTGCGACTGGCGGATGGTTCCGAGCACCGGGGCTATCCGGATGCGCGTCAGAGTCGGCGGGGCGAGCTGTTTCTGCTGGGGCGCAGCGAAACCGGTTCGACGATCGATCTGGGGCCGTTCCGGATCGACGACGTCGTCGCGGTCGAGCGGGCCGGTTGAGTCGTCGACGGTCGCTGCGAATTGCATGGAGCGCAAAGAAAACGCCCGCTTGGGGGCGGGCGAAGTGGGCATGGCGTGGGAGGCCCGGTGGCCGTCATGCCGCGTCGTATTCGGAGATCCGGTTGCGCGGGGCGAACGGCGAACTGACGTCGTGCGTCGCGTCCAGGCGGAACCGCATGAGGTAGGCGTCTTCTTCGGTGTCGTCGTAGTGGCGACGGATGACGCTGATGGCGCGGAACGCCTGCGACCGGAAGAAGACCTGTGCGTCGAGATTCCGTTCGCGGACTTCCAGCAGGATCTCGTTGCGTCGCTGCTGGGAGAGTTTGTCGATCAGCCGCAGGATCATCTGCGTGCCGACGCCCTGACGACGGAATTCGGGATCGACGGCGAAATTCTGAATGTTGAGCCGCGACTTGTGCAGCTCGTAAATCATGAAGCCGACGATCTGGTGGTCGAATTCGGCCACCATCCCGATGCAGTTCCGCTGACGGAGACTGCAGAGGAAGTCCTCTTCGGTCCAGGGGAAATCGAAGCTCGACTGTTCGATCCGGAGGACATCGGGCATGTCCCGCCGAATGAGCCAGCGGATCTGTACGTCAATTCTCTGCTTTCGCGTATGCCCCAAGCTCACGTTGGCCTCCCTGCCGTTTCCGAGAGATCGTTGATGACATGCGACGTCGACCGTCGTCGACCTCATCTGCACAGACGGTCGTAATCAAATTCGCCGAGGAAAACGAGTGATACCACAGGATGGAATTTGCGTGAAGATGGAATTGTCCGTGTTTGACATCAAGCGGGCAGGACGGCGAAAACTGCCGCCGGGGGCGAGCTGCGGGGCGTCTGGATCGCAGATTCGCGGGAAATTATGCAGGATTCGGCAATCTGACTGGACTTGCTGCGCGCCTCGGAAAGCGATACAAGCTGGTCATTGATCACGGTTGGGGCTCCGCAACTGGACGAAAAAATCGGAGTTCCGGCCAGGGAGAAGTGCACCACCCTGCGGACGTTCCGGCGCGTCCCGACGTTTCACGCAGGGGCCGGCCGAGCAAGGACGCCCGCCGATGTCCCGGATTTCGATCGCCTCCGACCACGATTCCTCCGACGCTCTTCCGGTTTCGCAGGGCCGGATCGCGGACTTCGCCGACGATCCGGTTGTCTGTATGCGACGTCTGTGGGCCCGTCATGGCGAGGTTGCTGCCCTCGAGGAAGGGACACAACGCATTCACTTCGTGTTCGGTCCGCACTACACGAAGCAGGTGCTCAGCGACGCGACCACCTTTCACTCACGCTTCTTCGCGTTGCGCGGCCCCCGACGGTCGTCGCATCGCCGGGTGACCTCCGGTCTGTTGAGCATGAACGGCGACGAGCACCGCCGCCATCGCCGGATGGTCATGCAGCCGTTCCAGAAGTCCGCCATCGGTGCATATCACGAGACCGTCTGCGAGGTGGCCGACGAGCTGGCCTCCGGCTGGCAACCGGGGCAGCTGGTCGACATCAACGCGGAAATGACCCGCTACATGCTGCGGCTGACCAGTCGCATTCTGTTCGGACTCGACAATGCCGAGCTGGCCGAGCACGTGGGCGAACTGACCGAACGCTGGGTGGCACTCAACCATGCCCTGGGCCCGGCCGCATTCTCGGCCGATGATGCATCGACCGATCTCTACGAAGAACTCCTTGCTGCCGCGGGCGAACTGGAAGTGGCGGCCAAGGAGATGATTCGTTCCCGCCGGGACGGCAAGCCGGGCTCCGATGTCCTGTCGCTCCTCCTGCGGGCCCATGACGAGCAGGGCGGCATCACCGACGAACAGCTGATGGGGCACATCGTGCTGCTGTTTGGTGCCGCGCATCTGACGTCGGCCCACACACTGACCTGGACGCTGCTGCTGCTGGCTCAGCATCCGGACGTCATGCGGCAGCTGCACGAGGAGCTGACGACCGTCGTCGGGGACCGGGAGCCGCGCCAGGAAGACCTGGATGCGCTGCCGTACCTCGACCGTGTCCTCAAGGAGAGCATGCGGGTTCTGCCGGCATCGTCCTACTCGCAGCGGGTCGCCGCCGAGCCGACGCAGCTGGGACCGTTCAGCCTTGCTCCGGGGGCGGTGGTGATCTTCAGCCAGTTCATCACACATCACCTGCCGGAACTGTATGCCGAGCCGGAACGCTTCCTGCCGGATCGCTGGCTCGACCTGCGTCCCTCGCCGTACGCCTATCTGCCATTCGGTGCCGGTCCGCGGATGTGCATCGGGGCGGCCCTGGGAATGATGCAGCTGAAGATTTCGCTGCCGAGCCTGTTGCGGCGGTTCAAGTTCAGCCTGGTTCCGGGGGCGACCGTTAATGCCCGGGTGATGTCGACGATGCTGTTCCCCACGACGTCGGTGCCGATGCGGATTGAATCGCAGGACGGACAGTTCACGTCGCAGCCGATCGGCGGGAATATCCACACGCTGGTCGACTTCCCGTCGGTTTCGGGAGCCTCTCCGATCCGGAAGGCCGCCTGACGCTGTCGTCGGTGAGCGTTACGGGGCAGCGGTGTCGCTCAGATTGCTGACCGCGACAACTTCCGCCCGCCCGGTCAGGGCATTGCGTGAGAGTCGGACCGCCACGCCGAGATTCGGATACAGCCAGATTTCCTCGACACGCCCCAGCGTGACCAGGCGAACGCGCCCTTCCGGTTTGCCACCCAGTGCGGCCCGCGCCTGCACCTCAGTCATGCCGACCTGCACCCGCCCCTCACGAACCGCCTGATCAAGCGGATCGACGGTTTCGGCAGGCATTTCTCCGGGCCGGAGCCAGTCATCCCCGACGCGTGTCCACCCGTTGCGCCGCAGCCAGTCAGAGGCACTCCGCAGATCGGGATTGAGGGCAAGGGCGGCCTGGTACAGCTCTGCCGCCTTCTCCTTGTCCGAGAGCAGGTCAATGTAGTCTTCGGCATGGGCGATCAACGCGAGCGGTCCCTCGCGGCGACGGACCGGTTCCCGGGCCTCGAGCCACGACTCGATCACTTTCGTCGCCCGTTCGGGATCCTCGTTCTTGCGGAACTGGTCTGCGAGAGTGAGCATCTCCCGGCGGCTCAGACGGTCGGCCCGTGAGATCTGGTACGCATGGCCTTTCTCGCGATAAGATTCGGCCAGTTCGGTCAGCTCCGGTAGTTCCTTTTCGAGTCGGGTCGCGATCGCCAGGGCGTTGCTGTTGTCCGGTTCGGCATCCCGCTCGATCATCCGGCGGGTGACCTGCCGGTAGAGCAGACGATCGAGGATGTCGCGCTGCTCGGGCGAAGCTTTCCGATACGTCTCGACTGGTTCAGACGTCCACGCTTCCATCAGTTTGGGATCGATGGTCTCGACCGGCGTCTTCGCCGCCGGCAGGCGTCGGGTGATCTGCTGACGCAGCGGTTCGTAGTCAGCATCCTTGCGCTTGCCGAGTCGATCGAACTCGATCACGTCTGCTTCGTAGTGCAGCTCGCGGATGAAGCCCGGCGACAGCTTGAGTTCGGACGCCCGGTCGGCAAGCCGGATCAGATCATCACTGTCGACCTGTTCGAGTTCCCGCCGTTCTGTCAGCAGTCCCTGTCGGTACAGATCCCGCGCTGCATCGAGCAGTTCCTTGTCGTCGTAGAAGGTGCCCCGTTGGCGGGCCCAGTCGGCAACGGAGTACCACGAGTCGGCGCGGGCCGAGTTGATGCCGGCGCGGCGAACCGCGAGGGCCGACATGTCGTCGGGCATCGGCTTGAGATCAGTGACACGGAAGACAAGTTTGCCGTCGACCTTCGTGATCCGACCACTCACTCCGATATTCGACGTGCCGCGGGGACGCGGGAATTTCTCGTCGAGGATGAACCGCATCTCGCAACGCCGGAAACGGATCTCCTTGGACGTGAACAGCGAATACCGTCCTTCCAGCTCGAACGTGGCGCCAACCAGCTGGTCCCATTTGTTCTTGAGCCGGTTGAACTCCTCGATGGACTGCGCGGCGTCTGCGGACCTGGCTCCGAAGAGGACCAGCAGCAGAAGACTCAGGCTGAGGAGAGGGAACGCGCGGTTCATAGCTGCTCCGATGTCGGCGATAACGCTCCGACCGCTTCGGCCTGCGATTCGAGAATCTGACGGACCCGTGCGCGGGGCTGCCAGTCATCAAAGTCGAATCCGACCGCTTCGTACGTGTCCAGGTGTGCCCAGAGGAAGGCCTGATCCGTATCGAGCCTGAGCGTCCAGATCCGGCGGTTGTCCGTCAGCGAGCAGGACTCGACCGGGGCGGCCATGATGACCGTTCGTGGGGCATCGCCGAACGTGAGTCGTGCCATCACCGGCACATTGACGTCGATGGTGACAACGCGGCCCTCGATGCCGACCGGCATCGGGTACGGCATCCGGTAGGTGTCTTTGTCGGCGTCGTGCATGACCGGCAGCTCGAGCACGATCCATTTGCCGCTGTGCCGCGCCTGGAACTCCTCTTCCCATTCATCCTCGATGCCGGCAGCAGCAGCGTGGTCGCCTTCCTCGATCAGGGCGTACAGATCCTGGGAGAGCAGCCGCGTCATGGCGGTTGTTTCCCGCCAGCGCTGTCGAATCTGCTCGGCTTCGGGATCGTCGCGTCCGAGTCGGTCGAGGGCCGCGGCTGCCTGGGCAAAGTGGTCTCTCGCTTCTGCGAGTTCCCCGTCATCGAGGGCGGACGTCCCAGCTTCGACGGCGGTACGAACGGTTTCGCGAGCCGCTTCGAGCCCCCGCGAGCGTGCCACCATCGTCAGCGTGAAGCCGATCATGATCACGATGCCGAGAATGATCAGCCGGAACGGTGTCCAGAAGTTGCGGAACGCCGTCAGCCAGGACGTGACCGTCTGCCGCAGCGATTGCAGCAGCTTGAGGCCAAGGGTGCGAAGGCTGTCTGCGGCGACAGCGGGAACAGACGCGACGGAGCGGACAACGCGCTGGGAGACCGTTGCCGCCTTGCGTCGTCCGCGGGAGTGTCCCTTGCCCTTCTTCTTTTTTTTCTTCGGTTTGCGGGCGACGGGTGCGGGATAGACATCCTTGGGCAGCACGAACAGCGACGCGCCACAGGTCTTGCAGATGATCCGCTGATGGCGGTTTCGGCGCAGACCGTTGTGTTCCAGACCACACTCGCAGGTGAGAACGAACGGCTGGGGCGTCTCCGTGTTCTCCTGACGCAACGAGCTGGAGGCTTTTGCCAGCCATCCGGACATGAGGTGGTCAGTCCTTTCGGCAGTCGATCTGTGGAAGGGCCTGTCCCATTATCCGCGCTGCGGATGGTGGAGGGAATCCCACACCGCCAACAGCACTCGATCCCACGGCGTCAGTGGAGATTTGATTAAGGAACGACTAATATAGGTTGTTCGACGCGGCGCGAACATCCCGCCCGCGAAGAACCTTTCTCGGCATCCTCATCCCAATCGACATCCCGTTCAGGAGGCGACAATCTCCATGCCCAGACATCACGTCGATGACATCCGGAATGTGGCGCTGGTTGGTCATGGTGCGGTTGGCAAGACAACATTAGCCGACCTGATGTTGTTCAAGACGGGAAACAACACCAGAGCCGGGTCTGTCGATGACGGCACCAGCCTGCTCGATACCGAGGACGACGAGAAAGAACGCAAGCATTCGATTACCGCCGCGGTCGGCCACCTCGACCATGATGGACGTCACATCAATCTCGTCGACACGCCCGGCATGCCGGACTTTGTCGGCCATCTGATCGGTGCCCTGCGTGGAGTCGAAACCGCTGCCATCTGCGTGAATGCTCCGGCCGGGATCGAAGTCAACACCCGCAAGAGCTTTCAGTACGCCGGCGACGAGGGCCTGGCACGCTTTGTCGTCATCAATCACCTTGACGGCGAGAACATTGATTTCGCCGGCCTGGTCGAATCGCTGCGTGAGATGTTCGGACAGGCGTGCGCCCTGATGAACGTACCGGTCGGTCTCGGACACGACTTCAGCGGTATCGTCAGCTCCATCGACGTGCCAGGCGACGTCCCCGCCGGGGTCGTCATGGATCCGGCGGCAGCCGGTCAGCAGGTGATCGACGCGGCTGTCGAAGCCGACGAAGACCTGATGGAGCGCTACCTCGAAGGGGAAGAGCTGTCCGGTGAGGAACTGTCCGGTGCGATCTCGAAGGCGATTGTCGCAGGGACGCTGATTCCGGTCTTCTGCACGAGTGCCAAAGCGGACATCGGCGTGCAGGAACTTCTCGACGGTCTTGCGCGCTATGCACCCTCCCCTGCGGATCTGAGGCGTACCGCGACCCGCGAGGGAGACACGTTCCGGATCGAGCCGAAAGCGGACGGTCCGCTGATCGCGCAGGTCTTCAAGACCCGCATCGACCCCTTCGTCGCGAAGATGAGCTTTCTGCGGGTCTTCAGCGGCTCGCTGCACAAGGATCAGTCGGTGCAGGACAGCCGGTCCGGACGGTCCATCAAGATCTCCCAGCTGCTGGAGGTGCAGGGGGGACATTCCGAACCGGTTGCCGACGCAGGACCGGGGGACATTGTTGCCGTCGTGAAGATCGACGATCTCAAGACCGGCGACACGCTGACGAATGGTGACACGGGGGTCGAACTGCCACCGATCCCGTTCCCGACACCGATGATCGGCCTGGCGGTCGAACCGAAGACCCAGGCGGACCAGACCAAGATCTCCGGGGCGCTGCACAAGGTCGAGGAAGAAGACCCCACGTTCATCGTTCATCGCGAAGAGCAGACCAAAGAGATGGTCATGCACGGGATGAGCGAACTGCACCTGCAGCTGATTCAGAACCGGCTGCATGCCCGCGAGAAGGTCGACATCATCACGCATCAGCCCAAGGTCCCGTATCGCGAGACGGTCAGCGGAACGGCCGAGGGGAGTTACCGCCACAAGAAGCAGTCAGGCGGCTCCGGCCAGTTTGCGGAAGTGCACTTCCGAATCTCCCCCTGTCCGCAGAACGTCGACCCGGAGGAGTACTTCACCAAGAGCAACTTCGAGAGTCTGCGGAGCTACCACTACGATCCCGACCTCAACTACTGCTTCGTGGACCGGGTGACGGGAGGATCGGTTCCCAACCAGTTCATCCCCGCCGTCGAAAAAGGCATCCGGGAGCGGATGGGGCAGGGTGTCATCGCCGGCAACCAGGTGCAGGATGTCGTGGTCGAGCTCTACTTCGGCAAGGATCATCCCGTCGACAGTAACGAGACGGCCTTCAAGATGGCGGCCAGTCTGTGCTTTCGCGAGGTCTTCGAGAAGGCCCGCCCGACGCTGCTCGAACCGATCGTCAACATGGAGATCAGTGTTCCCGCCGACAAGATCGGTGACGTCACCAGTGACCTCAACTCTCGCCGCGGTCGCATGGAGGGGATGGACGAAGCACCCGGCGGGTTCTCGATCATCCGGGCCAAAGCGCCACTGGCCGAGGTGATGACGTACGCCCGCGGCCTGTCGAGCATGACCGGCGGTCAGGGTTCGTTCACGCTCGAGTTCAGCCATTACGAACCGGTACCACCGAACGAGCAGCAGAAGATCGTTGCGGCCGCAAAGGCTGCCGCCGAGGAGCACTAGCCCGGATATTTCATCCGTTGATGCGTGTTGAGCGTGTTGCGATGGCCTGAGATTCGGTAGAGGAAGGGTGGAA
>ENA-ORCW01000185-ORCW01000185.1-marine-metagenome-genome-assembly--contig:-NODE-185-length-66773-cov-8.095148_pt1 | contig 66773 bp, 61 predicted proteins | sample MGYA00237784_ERZ508517 | MGnify/ENA primary metagenome ERZ508517 (study PRJEB26187, sample SAMN06268979) | marine metagenome | isolation source: Tt ae E1 feedstock associated aerobic enrichment on...
ATGGTGCCGACTGCCGGAATCGAACTGGCGACCTACTGATTACAAGTCAGTTGCTCTACCAACTGAGCTAAGTCGGCCCTGTCAAAAAGTGGTGCGAAGTTTATTGAAACCTCGGGGGTGTTGCAACCCTTTTTTAATAAAAAAATCATTTTTTTATTCATTTGCACAGTTTTAAATCAATTTTTCGAATTATTTAATTTAACTTGTGCAAATTACAACCAAATCAAAGTCTTTTTTACCGTGATCAGATATATTGGCGTAAGCCATAAAACACGAGATCAGATTCCACCTGACTCGAAATATTAACTTCAGCCAGTAATTTTTTATAAATCTGACTGTCACCACCCGTTAACCAGATTTCAGGTTGGCAATCCGTACTAAGGCTTAAAACCAAAGATTGAATTAAACAGATGTGGCTTGCATAAAGTCCATTATAGATACAACTTTCTGTCACTTTACCTAAATTGATATCCGGCTTAGCAGCTTGCTTTATTTCAATTTTGTCTGTTCTTTTAATCAAGCTTTGCGCACTCAGATTCACATTGGGTAAAATCCAGCCACCTAAATGCAGCCCATGCCGGTCCACTGCATCTATTGTCAGTGCAGTACCGGCATCAATTACAATAAAACCGCGAGAAGTAAAATTTTTAACAGCTAGCATAGCAAGCCATCTATCTACTCCCAGTCTTTTATAATCCTGATAGGCGTTTATCAGACCAAATGCCTTTGCCGGGGTTTCAACCTGCTTAATACTCAGATGGGCATGATTTGCATTTTGAACTGCTGCTTGCAATTGATTTATCACCGAATCATTTGGTTTTTTCACACTCGAGAAGATAATTTGAGTTAGAGATAAAAAATCAATTTCTGGCCAGTCAATTGTAGTGATTGCACCGGTTTCATCACAAAGTGCATATTTAGCTAAAGTATTGCCTTCATCGACGAGTAAGCAGCTCATACTGGCCTCAGAGAAATTTCACCGCCATTAATTTGTACTTCGCCGGTTTCAGTTTGCAATCTCAAGCCCCCTTGCTCATTGATACCCAAATTTGTACCTGTCTGGACTTGCTCACCACTCATTAGTTGAACCGGCTGATGATAATAAAGATCATACTGTGACCATTTATCCGCAAACTGGCTCATACCGTGCTCACAAAATTCAGTTATATAAGTCGTTAATTGTTGATAAAGTTCAATCAAGAGCTCTGTCCGGTTAATCACCTGTCCGGAAAATTCAGATAAACAATGCCAGGCCTGATCAATTTGCTGATCTTGCTGTGGCATATTGATATTTAAGCCCACACCGATGATGACATTGCAAGGTGGTTCAAACGCACCTTCGAGTTCTACCAAGATGCCGCCTAGTTTTTTGCCTTCAAGATAAATATCATTTGGCCATTTTAACTGGATCGGAATTGATTTTTGCTTGAGTAAATCGGCAATCGCTAAACCCACAACAATACTCAAGCCGGATAATTCGCTGATCGCCAAATCCAGTTTCAGCCCTAAACTGAAATAAATGTTCTGAGCGTAAGGTGAATGCCAGACCCGTCCTCGCCGGCCCCTGCCCTGCGTTTGTTTTTCGGTTGTTGCAAATACACGGTTACCCAGATTGGCTCTGAAAAAGCGTTTGACATCCTCATTTGTCGATCCGGTTTCCCGGTTTATGATGCAACTGGCTTTCCCTTTTAGCTGAGCCTTTATTTTATCAGTGTCCAGCGGCTGGACATAGGGTGCAAAACAATAACCTTTGCCCGGGACCGAGTGAATATCGTATCCAGCGTCTCTAAGCTTGTTTATCCACTTTGAGATACCGGCCCGTGACATCGAAAACTCTTTAGCTAAAGCCTGACCCGAGTGAAATCCCTCTTTTGCCAGCGCATCAATCAATAAATCTATATTCAATTAACTATTCCTACTCAAACCGGTTGAGGCATGTTGCTCTAATAAACTTTCAGCATCAACTTCACCATTTGCCCCAATAAACCTCACTTCCGGTGTTAACCTGACCTGATATTTATCATAAACTTTTTGTCTGACATGGGCCGCGAGCTGAATCATATCATCTGCTATCGCTTCTCCCAGATTAACCAAAACCAAAGCTTGCTGCTGATGAACTTCTGCCTGTCGGTACCTCAGCCCTTTCAATCCGGCTTTATCAATTAAATAACCCGCTGCCAGTTTAATGCTGCCATCGTCCTGCGGATAGTGAGGTAGCTGAGTATCTTGCACTTTTAACCTTTCAAACTCAGCCTGGCTGATAACGGGGTTTTTAAAAAAGCTACCGGCATTGCCTAACTTCACCGGATCGGGCAGCTTTTCTTGTCTGATTTGGCAAACCCGTTCAAATACTTCACCTGCAGTAGGATTATTTAAGCTTTTCAGCGGACCATACTGAATATTAGCTTGCCAGTTTTTAGGCAGTTTAAGGATAACCTCTGTTATTATAAAAGTATCTTTTAAAGCATGTTTAAAAATCGACTCCCGATAAGCAAATTTACACTCAGTCGCCGATAGCTGTTTTATGTTTCCAGATTTAATATCAAAGCCAGTCACACTGTCACACACTTGACTGAATTCAACCCCATATGCCCCAATATTCTGAATGGGTGCAGCACCCACGGTCCCCGGAATTAACGCCAGATTTTCAAGTCCGTTAACACCGGCCTCAACCAAACGTTTAACCGTTTGATGCCAGTTTAAACCTGCCCCAAGTGTCACTTCATAATGCGTATCGGTTTCGCGAATATTGAATGTCTGATTATCCACTTGAATAATCTGGCCGTTAAAATGCGTATCAGTAAATAATAAATTACTGCCCGAGCCAACCACCAGATAATTCTGTTTAGCGTTAAATTGACCGGCTTGTGCAGGCCAGCTAATTAAACGGTCGGCTTGAATGGTTAAGCCAAAAGTATTTGGGATAAAAACCACGAATTTTCCTACATGCTTAGTTAATATTTTGCTGGCGATATTCCATCGCGTATACCAAAACATCATTTAAATTGTTGGTATCTATATAATGAAACTGCATTTTATTATGCAAGGTTGCCAAAGCGGCTGCGACACTATTGAGTGATTTACCACCTGTAATATCAATTAATATATCTTCTTCCGGTAAATCATGAAGCTGCTGCCAGTTTTTAGCAATTTTGAGGTAAGCGTTATAATAAGCTTCTATATCATTAGGTGGAATCGGAATCGGAAAAGGTTCAAACTCCACCTGCTTAAATTCAGGGTACATAGTCAGTACCGAGAGTGCATTTTTGATATGTGGATAGGTGCCGGGGGCAACCCGTTCAACCACACCTTCAAAATTTTTAATACTGCAATCCTGAGAGCCAAGCAACATCACCCGCTTTAATTTTCGGTTTGGATGGCAAGCCTGCGAACGCACAATGCGTAATACCAACTCCCACTGAATTTTGAGAGGCATCAGATTCTGGATATCCTGCGACAAATCGCCGGTCAACTCGACCCGGGTCTCAGGGCCGTGTTTTTGTTTAATAAAAAACCAACGACCATTTTCCTGCTCAAATCTGAAACCGCTCGATAAGGTTAATACCAGGCCGGCGTAGGCATGATCCGCGTCACGGCGTTTAACATCACGCAGCGGTACCCACTGACGTGCCTGAATTCTAAGTGACCAGGATGCCCACAAGAATAAGACAAAACAAAATATCAGCTCAATAATCCAGTACAAACTAAAATGTTGATTAATCCAAGCTTCATCTTTACCAAACCAGTTAATAAAATGCACTTCAAATAACAAGGTTCCGCCTAACGCATTTGCAAACATGCCAATGGCCGATGCCGCGATTAAAGCGAATAATGCAAGCTTAATATCCGTTAACCGGACAGGAGGACGTTCATGTGAAAAGCGGGAAACTCTGTTTTTGGCAGCCAAAATTTTATTTTTCAGTAACTTATTTACGATGCCTTCGCTTGAGGTATTAATATAAAACGCACTCAGCTTAGGTTGAGCCTGCCTAAATTCATCATATTCTGAGCTTAAACATTCCGCTTTGTCGGTTGACAGATGGAAGTATTCAGCGCCTTTGTCACAAATTGCAGCAGCCAGATTAACCGGCAGCGCACCATAAACTTTATCGCCCGGCATGATTTTGTCCAAATTGAGTTCATCAACAAATTCATCAATCCCAGGTACTTGTTTATACAACCACTTACGCGCACCGGCATAAGGCATCACTGCAATTTTAGCCATAATAGTTTGAGTTCCAGATTCTTATACCAATTGGATTAAAAACCTCTTTTTTTCCAAAAATTGGCTTCATTTTTTTCTTCTTCTTCAATTAAATCAAAGGTTTTATCCGCAACAAGTTTTCCTTTTAATTCAATCGTCATTCGCCATTCGCCTAGCTTATTGCTCACCGGAGCCCAAATAGTATCGCCCAAATAAAAATCCCAGTTGTTATTACCGACATACTCTTCACCTTCAAACGGCGGCATGATATTGCCTTCATCATCCGGTATATCCGGATGATAAATGCAAAATTTAATTTTATGGCCCTTGGCTTTTTTAAAGTTTACAACCATTCCAAATTCAATATCTAATTCAGCCACCACTTCTGTGGTGAATTCCTGAATTTTAGGTAAACTTTTCGCTTTGGCATCCCATTTGGTGTAAATGCCATAGCTGACAATAGAAACTTCAGACTTTAGTTTAGACATATTACTCTTAACTTATTTAATGCAAGGCGCGGATCTTGCGGATATTTGGTCAAGAATGCAAGTAACCCAACGCCAGACGATGCTGCTGGCTGATATTAAAAGCAAAATACAATACCAAGAACGCGCTTAAACCGCTCAGAAATAGAAACCGGTTTGTCTATTATGAGCTTGCTTTTTTGATCTGGATTATTTTTTATCCCAAATAAACTTGTTTTTTAACCCCTAGCTTAATTACAATACCCGCATAATTTTATTCATAATCATTTCAGACTGGGTTTAAGTCACTATGGAAAATTTGATCAGCGCAATCCAAGTTAATATTATGCTATTGGCTTTAGCTATGTTCATCACCTTTGTTGTTTTAGGTGCGACTGAAAAAGCTGAAAATGCAGATGCATTAAAAATGGCTCGAATTGAAAATGCATTTTTTGCTGTTAGCAGCTTAGTTGCTTTTTTAGTTTTCTGGTTAATATAACACCAGCTAAACGATTCAGAAAAAACCGCACTTGTGCGGTTTTTTTGTACCTAAATTTTATCAAAGGCCAACAAGCGAGCACTTGTATCAATTTTGTCAATTTCCGCCAGCCCAGTAAAATTAAGCATTTTAGCTACAAACGCAACATATATTTTACAAGCCTGTATAAATTAGTTTCATATTTCTGTAATTTTTTTGCCTGCTTTTTGCTCTGACATCTTGACAAAAATATTTTTTAAATTGTTTAAAAAATAGGCTTTGCACTCTTCCAAAAAATCCGTAAACTAGCCGCCCTTTTCGAGCTGATGGTGTTTTAACCAAACAAAATCCTGATGAAAATTGGTCAATACACATTACAAAATCCGGTAATTCTAGCGCCTATGGCAGGTATTACGGATCGCCCATTTAGAAAAATCTGCCGCGAATTAGGTGCAGGTTTAGCTGTGGGTGAAATGTTGTCGAGCAATCCTGAAGTTTGGGATACAGAAAAATCTAGGCTACGAATGGATCATACTGGCGAAACAGGGATTCGCTCAGTGCAGATTGCAGGTTGTGATCCTGAGCTAATGGCACAGGCTGCGCAATTAAATGTTGAGAATGGTGCTGACATCATAGACATCAACATGGGTTGCCCGGCGAAGAAAGTCAACAAAAAGCTAGCGGGTTCAGCTTTACTGCAAGATCCAAAATTAGTTGAACAAATTTTATGCAAGGTGGTCAATTCAGTATCTGTGCCTGTTACGTTAAAAATTCGCACAGGCTGGTCACCGGATAATCGCAATGGCGTTCAAATAGCGCAAATTGCAGAGCAAGCCGGCATTCAGGCATTAGCCGTTCATGGCAGAACCCGAGCCTGTATGTTTAAAGGCGAAGCTGAGTTTAAAACCATTAGAGACATTAAACAAAATGTTTCTATCCCTGTGATTGCAAACGGAGATATTTGCACAGCAGACAGGGCGCTTAAAGTACTTAATTTTACCGGTGCGGATGCCATTATGGTTGGCAGAGGCGCACAGGGAAATCCTTGGATTTTCCGTGAAATTAATGAACTTTTGCAAACAGGACAAGTTACCACAAAACCCAGTACGGCTGAGATTAGAGATATGATGCTCAATCATGTTCAAGCGATACATGAGTTTTATGGCGATGAAAAAGGATACCGAACTGCACGTAAACATGTGATTTGGTACTTAAAAACACTGGCGGACGAATCTGATTTTCGCCGCGAATTTACCGCTATCGACAGCGCCGAAGGCCAACTTGATAGCCTATCATCTTTTTTTGATAACCTAATAAATTAGAGAAGAGTAGTTAATATGTTTGAACAAAATGTTTCTCCTGAATTAGTCACTGGCACAGTTACAGCCACTCAAGAACAGACTCAAAAACCTTTACGTGCTTCTGTTAAGCAAGCAGTTACTAACTACTTGTCTCAATTAAACGGACAAGATATCGACAACTTCTACGACATCGTTTTATCTGAAGTTGAAGCGCCTTTATTAGAAGAGATCATGCTTTATACTCGCGGCAACCAAACTCGCGCTGCAAACATGTTAGGTATCAACCGTGGTACTTTACGTAAAAAATTAAAAAAATACGGCATGAACTAAGCCGGATTTTTTAACGAGAAAGCACCTTAGGGTGCTTTTTTCGTTCTCAACTCTCAAAATTTTTATTGTTCGGTTAAAATACAACCACACATTTAATACAAGGTAATAAATAAACAATGGATACAGCTCGCCCGATCAAACGTGCGCTTATTAGTGTTTCTGACAAAACTGGTATTGTTGAATTTGCCCGTGCTTTAGTAGCCAATGGCGTAGAAATTTTATCAACCGGTGGTACTTTCAAACTGCTTAAAGAAAACCAAATTGCAGCAACTGAGGTTTCTGACTATACAGGTTTCCCTGAAATGATGGACGGTCGCGTAAAAACGCTACATCCAAAAGTACATGGTGGTATTTTAGGTCGTCGTGGTCAGGATGACGCAGTTATGACTGAGCACGGTATCAACGGCATTGATATGGTTGTTGTAAACTTATATCCGTTTGCTGCCACTGTTGCAAAACCAGACTGCTCATTAGAAGATGCAATTGAAAACATTGATATTGGCGGCCCAACTATGGTTCGCTCTGCTGCGAAAAACCATAAAGATGTGACTATCATTGTTAACGCAGGTGATTATGATCGCGTTTTATCTGAAATGGCGAACAATTCAGGCTCATTAACTTACCAAACCCGTTTTGATTTAGCGATTGCGGCATTTGAGCATACCGCTGCCTATGACGGCATGATTGCCAACTACTTTGGTAAAATGGTACCTGACTACCACACTGAAAAAGCAGAAGGCAGCCAGTTCCCGCGCACCTTTAATTCTCAGTTTATCAAAAAACAAGATTGTCGTTACGGTGAAAACAGCCATCAGCAAGCCGCTTTTTATGTTGAAGCCAATGCTCTGGAAGCTTCAGTTTCAACCGCAACTCAAATTCAGGGTAAAGCTTTATCTTACAACAATATTGCAGATACAGATGCAGCATTAGAGTGTGTTAAAGAATTTGCAGAGCCGGCTTGTGTCATTGTAAAACATGCGAATCCTTGTGGTGTTGCTTTAGGTGCCAACCTGTTAGAAGCCTACGATAAAGCCTATCAAACAGACCCAACGTCAGCATTTGGTGGCATTATCGCGTTCAACCAGGAATTAGATGCACAAACAGCAGAAGCCATAGTTTCACGTCAATTTGTCGAAGTAATCATAGCACCAAGTGTTTCCGCTGAAGCTAAAGAAGTCGTTTCTGCAAAACAAAACGTTCGTTTATTAGAATGTGGTGAGTGGACTGAAAAAACAACCGAATTAGACTTTAAACGAGTTAACGGTGGTTTATTAGTGCAAGACAGAGATCAAGGTATGGTTGGGTTAGATGACTTAAAAGTGGTATCTAAACGTCAGCCGACTGAAGAAGAATTACGTGATTTATTATTCTGTTGGAAAGTCGCTAAATTTGTTAAGTCTAACGCAATTGTTTACGCAAAAGGTAACCAAACTATTGGTGTAGGCGCAGGCCAAATGAGCCGTGTATACAGTGCAAAAATTGCAGGCATTAAAGCCGCTGACGAAAACTTAGAAGTTGCCGGTTCTGTAATGGCATCAGACGCTTTCTTCCCGTTCCGTGATGGTATTGATGCAGCAGCTGCCGCAGGTATTAAAGCCGTCATCCAACCGGGTGGTTCAATGCGTGATGAAGAAGTCATTGCAGCAGCAGACGAACACGGTATGACCATGGTGTTCACTGGTATGCGTCACTTCCGTCATTAATTTATAAATCAAATCTGCAATCTGGATGATTCCAGTGGAAATATTCAGATAAGGTGTAGATTGGATTAGATAAATTAAAAAGGCCAGCTTGCTGGCCTTTTTATTAACCAGCTTACCATTAACTTAATACCCAAGTTTTTAAATAACAGTCGCAAAATAAAAATCTCAAACTAAAGTTCATATTAGTGGTCATAACTGGCAGTCAATCAAATAGAAAAGGATTAAATATGAAACTAAATAAAGCACTGGCAACCGGTATTATTTTAATGTCGGGTTGGAGTACAGCTGTACAGGCTGAAAATTTAAGCTCTGCCCTGAAGGCAGATACCAGAACCGATAGCAATATGTCGCGGGATACATATCGCCATCCAAAACAAACATTAGCATTTTTTGATCTTCAGCCAAATCAAACTGTGGTTGAAATCTGGCCAGGTGGCGGCTGGTATAGTGAAATTCTGGCGCCCTACCTGAAAGCAAACGGCACTTATTATGCAGCCCACTTTCCGGCAGATACACAAGTTAATTATTTTAAAAACTCACTGGCTCGTTTTAAACAAAAGCTGGATTCAGATCCAAACTATAGTCAGGTAAAATTAACCGAGTTCAGCCCGTCGACAAACCACGAGATAGCCCCAGCTAATAGTGTTGATACCGTATTAACTTTCAGGAATCTGCATAACTGGTATATGAATGGTGGTGAAGACGCAGCCCTCTCAGCATTTAAAACATTTTATAAAGCCCTTAAACCAGGTGGCGTTTTAGGTGTCGTTGATCATCAAATGCCAGAAAGTTTTGATCAAAATGCCAATAAAAAAAGCGGTTATGTTAAAATGAGCCAAGCGATTAGTTGGGCACTGCAAGCCGGTTTCATTCTGGAAGCCAGCAGCGAAATAAATGCAAACGAAAAAGATTCAGCCGATCACCCAAAAGGTGTTTGGACATTACCCCCCAGCTTGCGCTTGGGTGATGAAAATAAAGAAAAGTATCTTGCTATCGGCGAGAGCGACAGATTTACATTAAAGTTTCGTAAACCGAAATAAATTTATTCAGAGGTAATCACACAAATGAAAGTTTTAGTTATCGGCGGCGGTGGTCGCGAACATGCTTTGGCTTGGAAAGCTGCACAATCTAGCCAGGTTGAAGCCGTTTATCTAACACCGGGCAATGCTGGTACCGAGCTTGAGCCAAAATTAGAAAATGTTGCAATTGGCGTTGAAGATATTCAAGGCTTAGTGAAATTTGCAAAAGAAAATGCAATTGACTTAACTATTGTTGGTCCGGAAGCACCATTGGTTATTGGTGTGGTTGATGCCTTTCAGGCTGCTGGCCTTACAGTTTTTGGTCCAACTGAAAAAGCGGCTCAGTTAGAAGGTTCAAAATCTTTCACGAAAGACTTTTTAGCACGACACGACATTCCTACGGCCTGGTATAAAACCTTTACAGATACTAAAGAAGCATTAGCTTATTTAGATGAAAAAGGCGCGCCTATTGTTATAAAAGCAGACGGCTTATGTGCCGGGAAAGGCGTAATCGTTGCGATGACATTAGACGAAGCGAAAGCGGCTGTTGAAGACATGTTAGCTGGCAATGCATTTGGTGATGCCGGTAACCGTGTGGTGATTGAAGAGTTTTTAGAAGGTGAAGAAGCCAGCTTTATTGTCATGGTTGACGGTAAAAATGTAGTGCCTATGGCGACCAGCCAAGATCACAAACGTGCTTACAATGAAGATAAAGGCCCTAACACAGGTGGTATGGGTGCTTATTCTCCGGCGCCGGTTGTTACTGACGAAGTTTATCAGCGAATTATGGACGAAGTGATTATGCCAACGGTTGAAGGTATGGCAAAAGAAGGCATGCCTTATACTGGTTTCTTATATGCCGGTTTAATGATTACCGCTGACGGTACACCAAAAGTGATTGAATACAACTGCCGATTTGGCGATCCGGAAACTCAGCCAATTATGTTACGCATGAAATCAGATTTGGTTGAATTGTGTTTAGCGGGTGCTAAAGGTGAGCTAGCCGGCAAAGTAGCTGAATTTGATCCACGTCCATCTGTTGGTGTGGTTTTAGCGGCTGGTGGTTACCCGGGCTCGTACGCAAAAGGTGATGTGATTTCTGGCTTACCAACTGAAGAAGTGGACGGTGAAAAAGTATTCCACGCAGGTACCGCAATGAAAGACGGTAATGTAGTGACAGCAGGCGGCCGTGTATTATGTGCAACCGCATTAGGCAACTCAGTCACCGACGCTCAGGCACGTGCTTATAAACTACTTAAGCAAATCGACTGGGACAAAGTACAATACCGTGACGATATTGCTTACCGCGCTATCGCTCGTGAGCAAGGTAAATAAGACTCAAGAAGTAGAAGGCTGAGCTCTAGATTTTAGAGCGCTGCTAGATTCTTGCAACACTATGTGTTTCAGTTGTCCGCATTAAAAGCTTGAACGACTCAATCCCACGCTCTGCGTGGGATTTTTTAAACTTTGTTGGATGCGCCTCTGGCTTATCCAACCTAGCATCAAGATTTAACCTTAACCTTATTATTCCTATCCCGGCTCTGGCACACCAGTTCATCGCTGGCTTTAATGGTATTCAGTTTGCTGGCTCTGTCGTATAACACTACATTCACGCTCATCGCTAAATTTAAGCAGCCTATTGTTGGGATATAAACCACATAATCGGCTTTATCAATAACGTCTTGCTCAATGGTGCCATCTTCGGGACCAAAGATATAACAGGCATTTTCCGGGTGCTCAAAATCCGGTAATGGAACTGCGCCTTCGACTAAATCGACACAGATAATTTTGGCATTTTCCGGTGCAGCTTTGACTAAACAATCTACTGCAGTTAACGGAATATTGCGTATTCGGTTTTGCGTATCGGTTTGATACTTTGCTGCGCGCTCATACCTTTGCCCGGTATAGTTGACTGCATCAGCAGAAAAACAACCAGCGGCACGCATTACAGCCCCCACATTGGTAGGGCTTTTTGGGTTGGTTAATCCAATGGTAACTTTGGTTTTGCTCATTAACTTCTTCATCATTTAAAAACAAAAATGCCGCGAACCATGCGCGGCATTTTTATTTTACCCTAAATTGTAGAAACGAAATTGAAAAAATAGGTGCTAAAGCTAAACCAGCTCTTCACTTGCTTCTTCTTCTATCGAGCCATCTTCCACTTCGCGTACATTAAACTCGATTTTATGAGCTATCTGAGTCTCGCGATCGACACAATACAGCTCCAATACACCAATATCGGTAAAGTGTGCACGCAGATCAATTTGCGCAATGCGCTCTTCACCTTTAATTTCAGCTTCAATCGGTTTATGGAACTCGAGTTCTTCTTCGTCAATTTCACATAGCTCACCGGCCTGATCATGGTTACGCGAGGTGCTGGATAAAAAGTCAAATTCACCAACCTGACCCGTCCATAAACACAGCTCAATTTCTTCACCGGAAATTTCATGGGTAGTGCCTTCTTCCATGCCATAAGGCACTATGCACATAGCCTGTACCGGCGGTTCAAAACCCGGAATGGCAGGCTCTGCGCTTTCTATTGCAATATAATAACTGCGCGCGCTGCCGCCTTTAATGCGAATGCCTTTACCCTGACGAGCCATGCCTAAATAAGCGGCGCCATTGGCTACCGCTAAATCTAAACTGGTTGACGACAGACTTTGCGGCTCTTCAACTGCTTGCTCATCAGCCCAGTGATTGATTTGTTGCATAATGCGATCGCGCAGTGCCGGTGCTTTAAATACCCCACCATTAAATAAGACTTTGGTTGGAATAATCATTTCACTGTAAGCTCTGTCCGGCAATACTTGCTCTAATAAGTCAGCATGCTGAGTTAAAAACTTAGCCAAATGTTTAGTCACTGCCGGTTCGCTCGAATAAGGCAGCCCACTGGATTTAAAGCCCCAGCGACGCTTTTCTTTCGGCATTGCATCCGGCTCAACAATCGGGAAAAAGCCTTCCAGCAATAACTGGTTAAGTTCATCCCGACTCAGTGAACTGCGAATCGAGCCGCCAATCACTGAAGAACTGCGACCCAAAATAGTCAGCGGCCACTCGGTTAAATCAGGCTTGGTTAATAACGCTTCTTTGGCGACCCGGCACTGCTGAACCAGACCGGATAATTGCCACTCATCTAATTTTTTATGGCCCTGGCTTTTAAGTTTTTGCGCGACTGTATGAGCCAGTGATAAATCCATATTATCGCCGCCAAGCAGAATATGCTCACCCACAGCTACACGTCTGAGCTGGAGTTCACCTTCTTCTTCTGTCACTGCAATCAGTGAAAAGTCACTGGTTCCACCGCCCACATCAACAACAAGCAACAAATCGCCTTTTTCGACTTGATTGCGCCAGTCACGCCCCATTGCAGCAATCCAGCTGTAAATGGCCGCTTGTGGCTCTTCTAATAAATGTAAATTGGCAAAGCCTAATTCTTCGGCAACCTGTACGGTTAAATTACGTGCACGCGCATCAAAACTGGCCGGTACACATAAAGTCACTTCCTGATTGGTTAATGCCTGCTCAGGCTCGCCTTTGGCGACTTTTTCATTCCAGGCTTCAATTAAATGCTGCAAAATAAATTTAGCAACCTCAGCCGGTGACTGTTTAATTGCTTTTTCCGGCGTATTGGGTGGTAAAAGCTTTTTCTCCGGATTAATCCCGGAATAACAAAACCAGCTTTTTGCAGAATGAATATAACGGGTGGGTACTTTTGCGCCCTGTTCACGCGCAAATGTCCCGACCACTATTTTATCTTCTGCACGCCAGGGCAAATTTAACGCGCCATGCGGTAAATCATCACCTGAGCTAATGTATAAAGTAGACGGCAAAGATGGTCTGTCTTCAACACTGCCGGCCGCCACAACTTGTGGAATCGGCATATCAATCACATTAATTTGCTCAACCGCCTGATCTTCATTTAAGGCGTATGAAAGCGCTGTATTACTCGTACCTAAGTCGATACCGACGACATATTTACTCATGACTTCACCTCCACTTGTGCCGGCGCAATAATAGTTTGGTCCTGACCATCAGCAATCGTAGGTAAATCGGTTTTAGTTGCCACCCAGCCTCTGTGTATTAGTTGCCCACTGGCACCAGATTCTGTTGCCTGATTATTGACAAGATGACCTACCAGTTCGATACGTGATGGGTCAAAGTGAGCTTCCACTTTTACTATGTCACCTTCGTTTTTATCCAGTACGGGTTTTAACGCAAAATGTTTATCTAAAACCTGACGACAACCGGCATGAATATCACGTACTGCAGCACCAATATCCGCGTCGCCGTATTGCTGAATATCTTCCTGTAAAAAGTCAATTAAACGGCCATGTGACTGAAATAAATTAAGCACCTGCACAGCAGGCAATTGTGAATGAGTAAATTCCGGACGGGCTTCACTGGCAGCTGAGGTATCACTAACAGCAGTTGCCGCCAAAGCTTTTTCTTCGCCCTGAAATAAAATTTTAAAAAAATAGGAAAATGCGCTAACTAGTCTCATAAGAATTCCCTGAATCAATTGTCATTGAGTCTGTAAACCAAAGGCAATTGAATAATCAAATAATTAAACTCTTGTCATACGACAGCTAAGAACAGTAATTGTTAATCAGAAAGTAAATCAGACAAGAGGGTTAAGATAACTCCAACCAGTGGAGTTTGTTATACCCGTGCTGCCTCAATATGCTTGATTTCAGCCGGAGAAAAAAATGCATGAGACAAGGCAAATTGTTGAAGGTATAGTTATTCTACATCAAAGCAATTTAACGCCGTATCAGGCATTTTTAGCCCGGCCCGCTGGGAGCTTCACAGCGCTTCCACTACTGCGTTATATTGGTTCGAAAGGTGCCTACATTCCTTTACCAATATGCCTTGTATTGAAAGCGTTGTGATAGCTCTGAAACATGCATCTTGAAGTAGCACGGGTATAGATAAGTAAATTACATCAGTAATTGCCGAAAGGGTCAATTATTTTGATCAATTTGCGCATGTAAACCCGATTAAATAGCTGCTGTGGCTATTTTGTTTGCTGGACTTTACAGCTAAATCAGATTTATAGTGATGAGTAAGTTAATACTCTGTAAACATTCTGCATCATAAAAATAACAGCACTGACAATATTAAGGACTTTATGCTTACCCTCAAATCTTTCGCAGCAGGCACACTGGCATGCACAATAACATTATTATCTGCTTGCAGTTCTCAGCCACAAACAGGTGAATGGGTTGATTTATTTAACGGCAAAAACTTAAACAACTGGACCGCTAAAATTAACCATCATGAGCCTGGTGATAATTATGCCAATACTTTTCGGGCAGAAGATGGCCTGTTAAAAGTACGCTACGATCAATACGAGCAGTTTAATGAACGCTTTGGCCACTTATTTTATGACAAAGAGTTCACCCATTTTCACTTAAAGTTTGATTACCGCTTTAGCGGTGAGTTTTTAGAAAGCGCCCCTTCCTATGCCAAACGCAACAGTGGTGTGATGTTTTACAGCCAGTCACCGGAATCTATTCAAACGCATCAGAACTGGCCAATTTCGGTTGAAATGCAGCTACTGGCTGAACTGGAACCGGGCAAAACCAGACCCACAGGCAATATGTGCTCACCGGGTACAGAAGTGTTTTATAAAGGCGAGTTATATCAGGGCCACTGCCTAAAATCCTCATCCAAAACGTACCAGATGAACCAATGGGTTTCAGCCGAACTGATTGTTAATCATGGCCAGGTCACGCAAATTATAAACGGTGAAGTCGTGCTTAAATATTCACAAGCCTATGCAACCAAAGATGATTTAATTGCAGGTGAAAACCCGGAGATCTGGCAGCAAATGACAGTGCTCACCTCTGGCTATATCGGCTTTCAAAGCGAAGGCCAGCCGGTTGAATTTAAAAATATAAAAATTAAAGAGTTGTAAATTAGAGCTTGCTTGGGGGCGCGCCGCCCCCAAAGCAATTAAACGCATTAATGCAGCTTTAATAAAGGTCTGAGTCTTCGATTAATACGACCGACCAGCATTAATAAAAACATTTTTAAATAACCATGCAAGGCAGCCTGATGCAAGCGATACAAAGAGACATATAAGTGTCTTGCAATCGACCCCTCAACAAAAACTTTCTTATTGGTCATACTGGATAAAAAGCCAACTGATGTATAATCAGCAAATGAAACCAGTGAACCTTTATCTTTGTATTCAAACTCTACCAGAGGCTTACCTGTAATGATATTTTCCAGGTTCTGACTGACGGTTTTAGCCATTTGGTGAGCAGACTGAGCGCGAGGCGGCACAAAAGAGCCATCTTTTTGCTGGAAGCTGGCACAATCACCTAGTGCAAAAATAGCCTCGTCCTCTTCAGACTGCATATAAGCATTAACGATTATTTGATTGGCCCGGTTGGTTTCAAGTCCGCCTATGTTTTTAAGCACATCCGCGCCTTTGACCCCGGCACACCACACGGTAATATCGGCATCCAGCTTTTGATCATCATTAATCAATACGCCATCTTCCATAACCTGTTTAACCATAGTTTTGGTTTTTAATTCAACGCCTAAATCCGTCAGAATTTTACTGGCAGAGTCCGATATCCGCTCCGGTAATGCGCCCAGTATTCGGTCGGATGCTTCAATAATAGTGACTTCAATTGAGTTGCGATTTACATTTTTAAAGCCATATACTCTGAGTAAATCGGTTACTTTATAAAGTTCGGCTGATAACTCTACACCGGTCGCACCGGCGCCGACAATAGCAATTTTTAAAGGATCGTTTTCACGCGATACTTTAATTTTTAAAAATTCATTTAAAATTTTCTGATGGAATTTTTCAGCTTGTTTAGTGGTATCTAACGTCAGGCAATGCTCTTTCACCCCCGGCGTGCCAAAGTCATTGGTAATAGAACCGATTGCAAGTACCAGATAATCGTATTCAATTTCACGGGGGGGGACTATTTGCTCCCCGGTCTTACTGGTAATGGCTTCTAACTGAACTTTTTTGTTTTCGCGATCCAAGCCACTTAGCTCGCCAAGCTGAAATTCAAAATGGTTATTACTGGCATGAGCGCGAAAATCGACGCCATCCATATCCACATCTAAAGACCCGGTTGCCACTTCATGGTAAAGCGGTTTCCAGATATGAAACGGGTATCTATCTAATAATAAAACATCAACTGATGCGTTGTTTTTAAATTTATTACCCAGTTTGGTCGCCAGCTCCAACCCACCGGCACCACCACCAACAATGACAATTTGTTTAGCCATGATAAGGCTCCTTAAGTTTATAAAATTTATACTTAAACAAACTCATCAAACGTTAAATTCATTTAGGTATAAAGACCTTTGTAGTTATCTTGCATCAAGCACCGGCAGACTTCAATAAATAGCCGGGATCCTGCGAAAAGCTTATAAAAATTTTAAACCTGAATAAAATCCCTTTATCATTAGATAAAAACTCAGGGAAATCAAAAATGGCAGAATTAGAAATTACAGATATTACAGTTGGCGAAGGTAAAGAAGCAGTCAAAGGCGCATTAATTACTGTTCAGTACAAAGGCTGTTTGGCTGACGGCACTCAGTTTGATTCATCTTATGACAGAGGTCAGCCATTTCAATGTGTGATTGGCACAGGCAGGGTCATTAAGGGTTGGGATCAGGGCATGATGGGCATGAAAGTAGGCGGGAAAAGAAAGTTATTTGTCCCTGCTCATTTAGCCTATGGCGAGCGTCAAATCGGCGATAAAATACCGGCCAACTCGGATCTGACCTTTGAAATTGAACTATTAGAAGTACTGACCCGGGACGATTAATCCCACGCTAATCCAGCTGATAAACAAAAAATCCGAGCCTAGCTCGGACTTTTTAATTTGCATGTTTAAACTGGTTTATTTAACCTCTTCACCGGCCGCCTGTTTATCTGCATGATAACTTGAGCGCACCATAGGACCACTGGCAGCATGGCTAAAGCCTAAATCATCGGCAATTTTACCCAGCTCATCAAACTCAGTTGGATGAACATAGCGTTTAACCGGCAAATGATGCTTTGAAGGCTGTAAATACTGGCCCAATGTCAGCATATCCACATCATGTTCGCGCAGGTCTTTTAATACTTCAACGATCTCTTCATTGGTTTCACCCATGCCCATCATTAACCCTGATTTGGTTGGGATACCCGGGTTCGCTTGTTTAAATTTGCGCAGTAGCTCTAAAGACCACTTGTAGTTTGCGCCCGGTCTAGCCATTTTATAAAGGCGTGGGGCAGTTTCTAAGTTATGGTTAAATACATCAGGCGGGCTGCTATTTAAAATTTCCAGCGCTACGTCCATCCGGCCTCTGAAATCAGGCACTAAAATTTCAATTTTGATATCCGGGCTATATTTGCGAATCGCATCAATACAGTCAACAAAATGCTGAGCACCACCGTCACGTAAATCATCTCTATCTACTGAGGTGATAACCACATATTTGAGGTTCATTTCACCAATGGTTTTACCCAGCTTTTCTGCTTCGTCCGGATCAGGTGCCAATGGACGACCATGCGCGACATCGCAAAATGGACATCGACGGGTACAAATATCACCTAAAATCATAAAGGTGGCTGTACCATGATTAAAACATTCTGCTAAGTTCGGACAAGATGCTTCTTCACAAACCGAATGCAGCTTATTTTTGCGCATGGTTTTTTTAATATGATCGATTTTTTCAGTGGTGGGCGGTAATTTAATTTTGATCCAATCCGGTTTACGCAACATTTCCGACTTTTCTGTTGGTACAATTTGCACCGGAATTAAACGCATTTTATCCTGGTCACGCATTTTTACGCCGACTTCCGGGCGCACTGGTTTATTCATTATCAAATCCTACCTTTTCAACCAGCTCCTGATAAGCTAGTTGTTGTTTAAATTCTTCGCTCAATAGTTGGCTTGCTTGCTCTGTTGTTTCCGGGCCATTAAGCTGGCTGGTCTGAGTCATTTTAAGCCCCTGATAACCACAAGGATTAATTCGGGAAAATGGTGCTAAGTCCATCTTAACATTCAGAGCCAGACCATGAAATGAGCAACCCCGTCTGATTCTTAAACCTAATGAAGCCAGCTTACAATTATCAACATAAACACCTGGCGCATCAGCTTTTGGATAAGCCTGAATATCAAACGGCGCAAGCATATTAACTATGCTATTTTCAATGATAGTGACTAACTCTCGTACCCCGATGCCTTTGCGGCGTAAATTGATCAGCGTATAGCCCACCAGCTGTCCGGGACCATGATAAGTCACTTGCCCACCACGGTCCGCTTTTATCACTGGAATATCGCCCGGCATTAATAAATGCTCAGCTTTACCGGCTTGTCCCTGAGTGAACACACTAGGATGTTCCACCCACCAAAGTTCATCCGGCGTATCATCGCCCCTTTGTTGGGTAAAATCCTGCATCATTTGAAAGGTTTCCAGATAAGGTCTTTGCCCTAACTGGCGAACAATAAGCTGCTGTGTCGTTTGCAAATTAACAACCTGAATTTATAGGGATTACATCACCATGCGAACAGTATCAATTTCCGCAAGCGCTTTATATAAGATTTCAACCTGATCTTTGTTTTGCGCCTGAATACTGATAGTCACAGACTGAAAATTTCCTTTACCACTGGGTTTAGAGGTTGGACGATAATCACCCGGCGCATGCTGTTGCACAACTTCTACAACTTTATCCATCAGGCTTTCGTCGGCAGAGCCCAAAACTTTAAATGGGAAATGACAAGGAAACTCTAATAATTCATCAAATTTGGTTTTCATATAACTCACACAAGCTGTAACGAATAGGTATCTTACTAAAAGCAAACTAATTTAGATGGCTTTTAAGCGTTTAATTTATTTATATTGGCTATAAATAAAAGCATGTAGCATGCACTACAAACTAGACTTGGTGGCGCATTATATAGAAAATATGGTCAGATTAAAAAAACAAAAGCGCAGTTAACCTAAATTAACTGCGCTTTTAATAAGCAAATCTGTAAAGCAATATTTATTTTAGCTGCATCTTAATATAATCAATCGCTTTGGTTACCAACCCACCTTCTTCGACACTTTCCAGCGTCACCAGTGGATATTCAGCAATATCTTGACCATCAACCTGTAAGAATAGCTTACCAACGACTGAACCTTTTTGAATCGGTGCTATCAACTCTTGATCCAACTGAATATTAGCTTCTAAGTTTTTACGCTGACCTCGCGCAATTGTAATGAGGGTATCCTGCGCAATACCTAACTTAACCGTATCTTTGGCGCCCATCCAGATTTCTTGATCAGCAAATTTAGTACCGGCTTCATAAGGCGTAACCGTTTCATAAAAACGAAAACCATAATTCAGTAACTTTTTATTTTCTTCTTTACGTGCGCGTTCTGATTCAGTACCCATCACAACTGAAATTAAACGCATATTGCCTTTGGTCGCAGACGTAATCAGACTATAACCTGCAGCTTCAGTATGACCGGTTTTAATACCATCTACATTTAAGCTTTTATCCCATAGCAGGCTATTACGGTTATACTGTTTAATGCCGTTATAGGTATACGACTTTTCGGCATAAATCGCATATTCATCAGGTACATCACGAATTAATGCCACTGCTAATTTCGACATATCTCTAGGCGTTGTATAGTGATCTGACGCGGTTAAACCATGGCTGTTCTCAAAATGCGACTGACTCATGCCCAGCTTCTCTGCATGAGCATTCATTAATGAAGCAAATGCGCTTTCTGTGCCCGCAATATGCTCGGCCATTGCGACACAGGCGTCATTACCGGACTGAATAATAATGCCGCGATTTAAATCTTCTACCGGTATTTGCTTACCGACTTCAATAAACATTTTTGACGATTCAGGAAAGTTTTTGGCCCAGGCATTTTCACTGATGGTGACCATATCCGTTGGTTTAATATTACCTGATTTAATTTCTAACCCAATCACATAACTTGTCATCATTTTTGTCAGTGACGCCGGGTTAAGCTGCATATCAGCATTTTCTTCTGAGATGACATAACCTGTATTGTAATCAATTAAGATATGACCTTTAGCACTAACTGAAGGTGGAGTGGGTGTAATAGCGGCGGCCTGAAGATGAACAAAGAGTAAGCTGCCTGTAGCTGCAACAAGTAATTTTTTGAGAATTTTCATATTCATTCTTATATTGATTAACTGGTTTTTAATTGACCCACTGAAGTGGCACTAAAATAGACTCGTTAGATTATAACAAGTTCACATTTGATTCACAGTGCAAATCCGAATAATGCGACAAGTATTCCGCTATTCGTAATTATTTTGCTTCAATTGTATTCGACACAGGGGTATAAATTTTAGCTTTGTTATACCCTGAACGATTTAAATCAGAGATTAACGCTAAAGCTTGCGCCTGCTGTGATATTGGTCCCGCAATTAGCCGAAAAGTGCCGCTGGATTCAACAATTTTTGTCGGGATTTGAAATAAAGCCGCTATCGCCACCGACTTATCGGTCAATGGCGCCTGCTGTTGATTATTTTCAACTTCAATGTAAAACCCTGGCGCAGAATGCAAAGCTTCAATTTTAACTTTAGCTGTACCTGTTTTGGTTACTCCAAGTTTGAACGCAGCTGCATATGATAAATCAATAATCCGGCCTTTATGAAACGGACCTCTGTCATTTACCCGGACAATGGCTTGTTTATTATTTTCCAGATTGGTGACTTTGACATAAGTCGGTAAAGGCAAAGTTTTATGAGCAGCACTCATCTCAAACATGTCATAAGTTTCACCATTTGACGTTAAATGGCCATGAAACTTTTTGCCATACCAGGAAGCAATCCCAACTTCACTGAACCCTTCAGCTGATGGTAAAACCTGATATTGCTTGCCCAGTACCTGATAATCTTTATTCCCGCCACGACTGGGCGCTTCATAAATCGGTGTGGGATCTATCATTTCATGCTCTTCGGGCAAACGCTCAGGCGCAATATCCTGATCAATATGATAGCGCCCTTCATTTGGATTAGTCACAGCTGATTCCTGTGTCGCGCCGCACCCGACTAATAATGTCAGTATGGCTAAAGTCGGCCAGTTTTTATTGATCTGTTTCATAGATTAGCCCGAGAAAACTTTCCGCTGAGTGCTAATAGACATTAAAATACCAAAACCTGCCATCAAAGTAATCATGGATGTTCCTCCATAACTAACGAGTGGTAAGGGTACACCAACCACTGGCAAAATACCTGAGACCATGCCCATATTAACAAACACATAAACAAAAAAGGTTAAGGTAATACTACCGGCCAACAAACGGCTGAACGCATCCTGCGCCCTAACCGAAATCACCATACCGCGCAGCACAATATAAATATAAATCGATAGCAGACCCAAAATTCCGACCAGACCAAACTCTTCCGAAAATACCGAAAAAATAAAGTCCGTATGTCGCTCTGGTAAAAACTCCAGTTGAGACTGAGTGCCCTGCAACCAGCCTTTCCCCCATATACCGCCTGAACCTATCGCTATTTTAGACTGAATAATATGATAACCTGCACCGAGCGGATCAGATTCCGGATTTAAAAAAGTTAACACCCGGTTTTTCTGATAATCGTGCATATAAAAATACCAGAGTGCCGCGCCAACTGCTGGCATAGCAACAACAAAACCACCGATTAAACGCCAGCTTAAGCCGGATAAAAACAGCACAAACAAACCGGAAGATGCGATTAATAAAGAAGTACCTAAATCTGGCTGTTTAGCAATCAGTAAGGTGGGTAATACAATTAAGGCCAGGCCCCATACCGAATAGCTGATTTTGGGAGGCAAAGGTTTACGCGCAATAAACCAGGCAAGCATGATAGGTACTGCCAGTTTCATAATTTCTGACGGCTGTATCCGGGTAATGCCAATATCAATCCAGCGTCTGGCACCTTTGCCTATCACCCCGAATAAGAGTACCCCCACCAGTAGACCACACCCAACAATAAATAGAGGCACAGCCCATCTTTGATAAAATGATGGCGGTATCTGAGCGACAAAAAACATCACACCAAGCGACACGCCAAGCCGGGTGAGCTGGCGAATAATTAAATCCCAGTCCTGACCGGATGCGCTAAAAATAATGAACAAACCAACCGTACTTAAGGTTAAAAGTCCGGCAAGTAATGGTCTGTCGATATGAATTTTTTGCCAAATATTAATTTTTCGGCCTACTTCTGCGCTCACGGCTTAGCCTCCTGATAATTAGCAAAATAATAATCCATCATAGTTCGCGCAACCGGTGCTGCATTTTTGCCACCACCACCAACATTTTCAATCACAACCGCAACCGCAATTTGAGGATTATCGACCGGTGCAAAACCAACAAACATGGCATTATCCCGGTACTTTTCAGCAATTTTATCAGCGTCATACTCTTCATCCTGAGCAATATTAATTACCTGAGCTGTACCTGTTTTACCCGCTGCATGATATTCCACACCGGAATAAGCTTTATGCCCTGAACCAGTTGGTTTTTCAACCACGCCCTGCATCGCCGTTTTGATAATCTGCCAGTTATTTTCACTTTTAACTTGAATTGGCGGTCTGTCTTGTGGCGGTACAGGTAAGGTACCGGTTTCGTTTTGCGTCGCCTTTAATAATCTAGGCTCATAATGCATGCCCTCATTAGCCAATACACTGACACTGGTTGCCAGTTGCAAAGGGGTCGTCGTCCAGTAACCTTGCCCGATACCAATTGATACGGTGTCACCGGCATACCAAGGTTGGCGAAAACGGCCATATTTCCATTCCCGCGACGGCATGGTTGCGCTGGTTTCTTCATAAATATCAATACCGGTCAATTCACCAAAGCCAAACTGAGTCATAAAGTCAGAAATTTTATCCATGCCCAAACGCACGGCCAGATCGTAATAATAGACATCACAAGATTCTTCAATCGCGCGATAAATATCTACCCAGCCATGGCCCCAGGACTTCCAGTCCCGGTATTTATGCTCAATACCTTTAATTTGATAATAACCCGGATCCCAGATACGGGTTTTAGTGGTAATTAAATTTTCCTCTAAACCCAATAATCCCAAATGCGGCTTTATCGTTGAAGCCGGTGGATAGCGACCCTGAGTGGTTCGGTTAATTAATGGTCGACTTTTATTGTCCAATAAAGCTTTATAATTTTTACTGCTGATGCCATGCACAAACATATTCGGGTCATAGCTCGGATTACTGTAAAGTGCCAGCACACCATTATTTTTGGCATCCAATACCACAACCGCGCCGCGTCGCTCTCCCAGTGCGTCTTTAGCCAGTTGCTGCATGTCTATATCCAGATTTAAAATTAAATCCTGACCGGGAACAGGGGGTTGTTGTGAGAGCGTGCGAATCGGGCGACCGCGGTTATTCACCTCAACTTCCTGGTAACCCACCTGACCATGGAGAAGCTCTTCATAATATTTTTCAACGCCCTGTTTGCCGATATCAAAGGTGCCTTCATAATTGGCACTTTTGCCTTCCAGTTCCAGGTTATCAGCATCTCTCTGGTTGATTTTGGCAACATAGCCTATGGCATGTGTAGTGAGATCTTTATACGGGTAATAACGTTTTAGGCGAGCTTCAATATATACACCGCCTAACTTGTGTTGGTTGACGGATAAAATGGCCGTTTCAGTTTCTGTTAACTGAGATTTTAAGGTGACAGGTTTAAATTTTCGTCTTTGCTGAGCGACATCTTTTTTGAAGTCTTCAACGGTATCCTGGTCCAGTTCAATCAATTGGTGAATCTGAGCAAGCAACTTCTCTAAATCATCAACTTCTTCCGGCACTATATCCAAGCTGTAGAAAGGCGAATTTTCGGCCAGTATACGACCAAATCTGTCATAAATAAGTCCGCGGTTTGGCGCAACTGGCTGGACTTTAATTCGGTTGCCATCCGCCCGGGTTTGATAATCCTGATATTTGTCAACTTGCAGGTAATATAGGTTATTAACCAGACTGCCGACCAGAATCAACACCACCACTAACGCAGCTATCGTGCGCCGGACAAACAAATTAGCTTCGGCTAAATGGTCTCGAATTGCGACTCGTTTTCGCCAGTTCAGCATCGGCTATTCTCTATGATAAGGATGATTTTGGTTGATACTCCAACCACGATACAAACTTTCAGCCACAATAACCCGCACCAGCGGATGTGGTAATGTGAGCGCGGATAAGGACCATTTTTGCTCCGATGCCGCAATGCAGGCAGGTGCCAGACCTTCAGGTCCGCCCACAAGCAAACTGACATCTCGTCCATCCAATTGCCAGGCTTCCATATTTTTTGCTAGTTGGGGGGAAGTCCAGGCTTTACCTGTTACTTCCAAAGTCACAACCCGGTTGCCCTTGCCAACCGCCGCCAGCATCAACTCACCTTCTTTTTCTAAAATCCGTTTAACATCCGCATTTTTTCCACGCTTACCAGCCGGAATCTCAACCAATTCAAGTGAAAAGTCACGAACAAATCGTTTTTGGTATTCACTGAATCCCTGCTCAACCCAGCCTGGCATTTTCTGACCAACAGCGATTAATTGTATTTTCATGCCTGCCAGAGTTTTTCTATCTGATAATGTTCTCTTTGCTCGTCTGTCATTACGTGCAGAACCACAGAGCCAAAATCAACCAGTGCCCATTCACCAAATTCTTCACCTTCAATGCCTAAAGGCTGATGGCCTGCATGCTTAGCTTCAGTCGCAACATAATTAGCAATTGAACGCACATGCTGCTTTGAGTTGCCAGAGCATACCAGCATGGTATCGGTAAAATTTGATTTTTCAGTAAGGTCGAGTTCAACAAGATCCCGAGCTTTCATGTCATCCACTTTTTCAGTGATAAAGTTTTTAATATCTTCGCTTTGCAAAAGGTTTTACTCTCTTTGTTACAGGTTAATTCAATTATCTTTGATAAAGATGATTGAGCATTATATATTCATTTACCGCATCGGGCAGCAAACACAAACAATTTTGTTTATTTTGATAACGTGATCTGATTTGGCTAGCAGAAATCATCAGTTCGCTGGTATTCACTAAATAGACGCACCCATTCTTTTTTTGATGCAGTTCACTTGCCTGCCGGGTTTGATGCTTCTCTAAAAAGGATTGAATATCCGGGTTAAAATTTGCCTGATAGCCACCTCGGGCAGCAACGACTAAATGAGCGTATTCAGTCAGCGTTTTCCATTCCCGCCAGGTATCCAGCGTTTGCAGTGAATCCATACCAATTAAAAAACAAATCGATGTATCCGGTTTTTCCGCTCGTAACTGCTTTAAGGTTGCTATGGTATAAGAAGCACCCGTTTGCACTAATTCACGTGCATCCACCTTAAATTTAGCATCAATTTGGCAAGCCAGCTCACACATTGCCGAACGATGCGCTGCACTAACATCCGGTGAAGCTTTATGAGGCGGTAAATAATTAGGGACTAGATAAACTGAATCAGCCGACAAGTTTTCACTAATTTCCAGTGCGACTTGTAAGTGACCATGGTGAACTGGATTAAAAGTGCCACCAAAATAAAGTTCAAGAGGTAAAGATTTCGCTGAGTTAATCGAGTTCATCCGCTAACATGATTTGATTAAAGTTAAATAGTTTTGCATCGCCGGAAAATAATGCACAGATATGGGCTAACTGGATATAAGGATTTACTAAACCATCTGATTTATAAGCCACTTCAAACTGACCAATAGCCTGTAGAATCTGCTCAACCCGAGCTAAATTTAAACGATTTAAAGCCTGCCGGTATAAAGCTTTTCGATTGTCCCAGACTCTGAGTTTTTTACAGACAGCATCAAACTGCCCGCTCGCCTGAGCGACAGCAAGTTGAGCTAATGTTTCGGCTTCGCGCTGAAGTAGCCAGGTAACAATAACAGGCTCTAAGTCTTCACCTTGTAGACGGGTTAAAATCTGAACGACTTTATCACACTGATTTGCCAGTAAGTCATCTGCCAATTGAAATACGGTAAAACGGGATTGATCCGAAGCCACCGCTTTAATCTGTTCCACATCAATCAACTGATCCGGATAAATTAATGACAAACGATTAATTTCCTGGGCGCCGCTTAATAAATTACCTTCAAACAAATCACAGATTAAATGCAAGGCATCCGGTGTCAGTTGTACCTTGTTTTGTTGGCACTGCTGATTAAACCAACCTGGTAAATTTTGGCGTTCAATATCGTAAACCGGGATAAACCAGCAATGATCGGATATGGCTTTAAACCACTTACTTTTTGTTTGATCGGCTCCAAGTTTACCGCCCCACATCAAGAGTACGTGTTCGTTATCCGTCAGCTTAACCCAATCTTGCAAAAAGGTACTGCCATTGCGACCCGGTTTGGCATTGGGCAGCTCAACTTCAATCAGTTTCCGGCTGGCGAATAAAGATAAGGCCTGAGCTTCATCCATAATTTGTTGCCAGTTAAATTTATCATCAGCCTGAAAAACAATACGTTCTTCAATTTGCTCGCCAGTACAAGCCGCACGCAATTTATCAAGTGCGGCCTGTTGCTGATAAGGCTCATCACCAAACAATAAAACCAGCGTCGGTAATGGCTGCTTTAGCTGTTTGTCTAACTGATTAAAATAAATTCGCATTAACGATTATCCAATGAAGCTAATTGCATTACAATCTGCTCTGCAGCCTGACGACGCAGTTCGGTTAGCAAAAGCTTCATTTCTTTTGATTTTGCCAATACAGCTTCGGGGTCATCCTGATAATCCCGAACCACCTGAGCACTGTAAAATCTGGGCATCTCTTCACCCGGATTTTGAACAGAGTATTCAACCATATAGTTGAGCTCGTATTCAGCAACCTGCGCATTCGGGAATAAAGACAATACCTGACGCTCAGTTTTGGTACTGACTATTTCCAGCGATACACAAGATGCAGGATCATCAATTAAACTGACTTTACTATGAATTAAACGCTGTTTGAGCAGTTTGCCCAGCTGATACTCGCCACCGTTATCAAAACAGATAAACTGCATTTGCGGCGGCACAGCATAACTGCCTCTTAGCTGAAAACCACAACCTGCTATCGCAAGCACAGCCAAACTCAATAAACTGAGTTTGGCCAGATTGATTTTATCGCTAAGTCTGTTCATTAATTGGCAACAATATTAAGTAATTTGCCCGGTACATAAATCACTTTACGAACCGTTTTACCGTCGGTAAAGCGAGTCACATTTTCATCAGACATAGCAGTCGCTTCCACCTCCTCTTTAGAGGCATCAGCCGGTACGCTGAATTTAGCTCTAAGCTTACCGTTTACCTGAACCACAATCAGCTTTTCATCTTCAACCAAAGCAGACTTATCGGCTACCGGCCATTCCGTTGTTTCGATGGCACCGTCATTACCGAGTTCTTGCCATAAATGGTGACAAATATGCGGTGTGATTGGCGTTAATAATAAAATCACTGAGTTAAGCGCTTCGCGAACCAAAGCATTATCCTGTCCGCTCTTAGGCGTAAATTTAACCAGACGATTCATAAATTCCATAATAGCGGCGATGGCCGTATTAAATGTTTGACGACGACCAATATCATCCGTTACTTTTTCAATGGTTTTATGCAACTCACGGCGTAAAGCTTTTTGCTCGCTGGTCAGACTGTTCAAATCCAAAGTTTCAATTTCACCTGCGGCTAAATGCTCGCTTACAGCTCGCCAAAGTTTACGTAAAAAACGGTTTGAACCTTCAACCCCTGAATCCACCCATTCCAGAGTTTGCTCCGGTGGCGCAGTAAACATCATAAATAAACGAACCGTATCTGCACCATACTGATTAATTACAGTTTGTGGATCGATACCGTTATTTTTTGATTTGGACATTTTACCCATGCCGGCATTTTCAACCGGTAAACCATCTTCTTTATAAATAGCTTTGGTAATTTTGCCTTTTTCGTCTGTTTCAACGTCTACATCCGCCGGTGAATACCAGCTTTTTGCACCGGATTCATCTTCACGATAGAAGGTATCAGCCAGTACCATGCCCTGACATAATAAGCGATCAAACGGTTCATCGGATTTAACCAGACCAACATCACGTAACAACTTATGGAAAAAACGTGAATATAATAAATGCAAGATTGCATGTTCAATGCCACCAATATATTGATCAACCGGCAACCAGTAATTCGCTTCGGTCGGATCCAACATAGTATCATCCGACTGAGGTGAACAATAACGTGCGTAATACCAGCTTGACTCCATAAAGGTATCAAAGGTATCTGTTTCTCTGAATGCGGGTTGACCCTTGTATTCAGTTTTAGCCCATTCAGGGTCGGCTTTAATTGGTGAAGTCACACCGTTCATAGTGACATCTTCGGGTAAGATAACCGGTAGCTGATCTTCAGGAACCGGCACAGCTTCACCGTTTTCCAGATTCAACATTGGAATAGGCGCGCCCCAATAACGCTGACGGGAAACACCCCAGTCACGTAAACGGAAGTTCACTGTGACTTTCCCTTTACCTAAACTTTCCAGTTTTGCGGCAATGGCTTTAAAGGCGGCATCAAAATCTAAACCGTCAAATTCACCTGAGTTAACCAGCTCACCTTTTTCGGTAAAGGCTTCTTTACTCAAATCAATTTCAAGATCTGAGCTTTTACCCGGCTGAATAACCTGTTTAATTGGCAGACCATACTTTTGCGCAAATTCGTAGTCTCGCTGATCATGCCCAGGTACTGACATAACCGCACCTGTACCATAATCCATTAATACAAAGTTCGCGGCCCAAACCTGAACTTCTTCACCGGTAATCGGATGTTTAGCGCGCAAGCCAGTATCCATACCCAGCTTTTCCATTGTCGCAATATCAGCTTCTGCGGTTTTAGCATTCTTACATTGCTGGATAAACTCAGCTAGCTGAGGGTTTTCTGCTGCAGCAGCAATACACAAAGGATGTTGAGCAGCTAACGCAACATAAGTTACGCCCATCAAGGTATCCGGACGTGTGGTATAAACGGTAAACTGCTCGGCGTTATTGGCTTCTGTCGCCGGAATTTCAAAATCAATTTCAATCCCTTCAGAGCGGCCAATCCAGTTACGCTGCATCGCTTTAACCTGCTCAGGCCAGCCTTCCAATTTATCTAAATCGTCTAATAATTCTTGCGCGTAATCTGTGATTTTGATGAACCATTGCGGAATTTCTTTTTGTTCCACCACGGCACCTGAGCGCCAGCCTCTGCCGTCAATGACCTGCTCGTTGGCCAATACAGTCTGATCAACCGGGTCCCAGTTAACCGTCGACATTTTTTTATAAACCAAGCCTTTTTCATATAACTTGGTGAATAACCATTGCTCCCAGCGATAGTATTCAGGCGTACAGGTTGCTAATTCACGCGACCAGTCATAACCAAACCCCAACTGTTTTAGCTGTTGCTTCATATAATCGATATTAGAATAAGTCCATTTGGCCGGTGCAGTATTATGATTGATAGCCGCATTTTCAGCTGGCAGACCAAAAGAGTCCCATCCCATAGGTTGCATCACGTTTTTACCAAGCATTCTCTGGTAGCGGCTAACCACATCACCTATGGTGTAGTTACGCACATGACCCATATGTAATTTACCACTTGGGTAAGGAAACATAGACAAACAATAAAACTTCTCTTTTGAGTCGTCTGCTTTTACTTCAAATACTTTATTCTCTTGCCAATATTGTTGAACTTTGGCTTCGATTTCCTGCGGGTTATATTGTTCTTGCATTCACTTAGATCCGAATTCATTCACGGTTAAAACTTTAAAATGAGTCTCAACGATTTACATATAAATTAGCATGCTGCATAGGATAACTTACCCGCTATCAAGACGCCAATACACAAATACTAATCTATACTCAATATTGTAAAAAATATTAGGTTTAACCGCTAAATTCAGATATTTCAGGAGTAATCATGAGCAAATCCAATAAATATCAAACTTTATTAGATAAGTTCTCTCACTGGCTAAAACAAGCAAGCGATTCAGAAACCCGTTCAATCGTGGAAGGAATGGACTTACTACAGGACTGGATTGAAGCGGGTGTCGAAGTGAACAAAGAATCTTTTTATAACAGCCTGTATTATTTAAAACGGGATTTGGCTACATTTTATGACAGCTATCAGCGAGAAACGCAGGAATCTCCGTATTATTTATCCGTCAAAGATCAGGTTTGGCATACACTGACAGAAATGACGGATAAAACTCAGGTTGAATGGCATGAATTCACATCTGATGCTTACCATGATGGCATCTATCAAGCCGGTGAAGAAGTCGGCTTTGGTATCCTGGTCTGCACTCAATGCGGGGAAAAAGTTGAAATCACCCATGCTCAAAAAATTCATCCCTGTTTTAACTGCCAGAATCAAACATTTAAGCGAAAAGCAATTGCACCTTAGGCTATTTTATTATCGTCTTTTCGCCGGTTTAAAGCCTGACAAAGTTTTTGTCGGGCAACTGGCAACAAACAGGCTGACAGCAAAAACAGAGACAACCAATAAACGATAGTGTCACCATGCTCTCGGTATAGCGTTGGGTAAGTAATTAAATCTAACTCATACTGTAAAACCTGCTCAGAAAACTGCGGCGCGATAGCCTGAATCTGACCCAGATGATTAATCACAGCGGTAATCCCATTATTGGTCACTCTGACAACCGGCAGCCCCATTTCAAGTGCACGCATTTGTGCAATTTCCAGATGTTGATGAGGACCATGAGACGCGCCAAACCAGGCGTCATTGCTCAGCGTCAATATAAAATCAGTATCCGCTTTCAGATTAGCCCTAATTTGTCGGGGAAAAACAATTTCATAGCAGAGCGCAGTAGTCATATGAAACCCGTTAGCAACCAAATCGGGCTGAACAAAATCCCCCCGGGTAAAAGAAGAAAACGGTAAATCAAATATAGGCGCTACGCCGCGTAACCAGTCCTCAAATGGAATAAACTCCCCTATGGGTAATAAATGATGTTTATTATAGCGATTGTTATGGCCATACTGATAATGGCCAGAGTCGCCAGGATTACCATCCCGGTTACCGACAACAATAACGCTGTTGTAATAGGCTTTAGCATAATACTGGTAATTAATAATTCCGGTTACCACAGCGGTATTATTATAGGCCGCAGCTTTATCCAGATTATTTAAATAATCCTGAGCTGCAGGTTCAACAGCGGGCACAGCCGCTTCCGGCCAAATCACAATATCAGAATCAGCATAAAGTGGACGACTCAGATCCTGATACTTCAACATAACAGGCCATAAATAATCCGGATCCCAACGGTTTTCTTGCGCTACATTGCCCTGGACCAGCGTTAGCTTAACCTGCTTGCTGTTTTTCGGGCCATTCGGGTATTCTGGCGTAGGTAATAACCAGGACACCAATAAAACAAAAACGGTAGCAACCAGGGTTTTATGACGGCGAGTTAACCGACTATTTTGAAGCACATCCTGTCGCCGATCGCTTGCCGCTTCGTCTTTAGCTGAATCTTTATTATGTGTCAGCAATTCGGGGAATACAGCCACCGAAATTAAACAGGATAATAAAATCAATACAAAACTGATCCCGACTTCACCTATATAGGGCGCAAGTGACGCTAACGGAGAGTCAATCTGGCTGTAGCCTATCGACAACCAGGGAAAGCCGGTTAAGACAAAACTGCGTAACCATTCAAACAGAACCCAACTGGCTGGCAAGGTGAAAATAGCAAAACGAGTATATTGACCTAGGTAGCGACTGAATCCGATTGCAGCGGTAAAATAAATCGCTAAATAAGCAGCCAGTGCCGCTATCATCGCAATTGAGCCGGCAACCGGCACTTCACCATACTGATCTAAACTGACAAAAATCCAGCTGATACCCGATCCAAACCAACCCAACGAAAAACTGAATGCATGACGCACAGCTGCTTTAGGGGTCGCTAAAAAGCAGCTGCTGATCAATAATGGGAATAATAAATAAACTAACCAGAACTGGTTAAAGGGTGCAAATGCAAACGAGCTTAATCCACCAGCCAACAATAACCCGGCGCTGACTCGTTTTGCATTTATTGAGGTCAACTCAGATTTTCCTTGTCTTCGTTGCGAGCTTTAGGCAAAGTCATTTGCAATTGATTAATCCGGCGGCCATCACAACTGACCACTTTGAACTGATAATCATATATTTCAACAGACTCACCTTTTGCCGGTAAATGACCAAACGCCTGAGTCACTAAACCACCTATGGTATCTATATCGTCGGCTTTCCAGTCGGTATTGAAATATTCGTTGAATTCAGATATTTCGGTTAATGCATTGACGGCATAAACAAAGCGCGTCACCCGACGAATGTCTTCAGGTTCAACCGCATCATGTTCATCTTCAATTTCACCGACTATCAATTCAAGAATATCTTCAATTGTCACTAGCCCGGAGACATTGCCAAATTCATCAATGACAATCGCCATATGATATCTTTCTTTGCGGAAATCTTTGAGCAGAATATCAAGGCGTTTACTTTCAGGGATCACCACAGCCGGGCGCAATAGCTCATCAAAACAGAAGTTTTCAAAGCCATTATGATAGACATAAGCCAATAAATCTTTGGCTAATAAGATACCCTCAATATGGTCTTTGTCGTCACAAATCACCGGGAAACGGCTATGTGCAGACTCGATCATAATGGGTAAAAAGGTTTCAACCGGTTGAGACTTTTCAATCGTGACCATTTGTGATCTTGGGATCATAATGTCACGCACACGCATTTCGGCTATATCCAAAACACCATCGATCATCTCTTTGGTATCATTGTCGATTAAGGCTCGCTCAGCGGCCTCTTCAAATACTTCGTGCAACTCTTCGCGATTTTTCGGCTCTCCGGCAAACATCTGGCCAATCTTATCCAGCCATGACTTGCTTGAAGAACCGTTACTAGAGTGAGGGTTGTCTTCGCTCATATAAAATCTATTCTCTTTCAATCAAGAATCTGTAGTTTGTTCCGCTTTGTAAGGATCGTCAAACCCTAATTGCAACAAAATACGTTTTTCCATTGTTTCCATGACTTCAGCTTCATCATCTTCAATATGATCATAGCCTAATAAATGTAAACAGCCATGAACCACCATATGAGCCCAGTGGGCATCCAAGGTTTTATTTTGTTCGGCGGCTTCCTGTTTTACCACATCGGCACAAATCACTAAATCGCCAATTAATGGCAGATCTAAACCGGGCGGATTCTCAAACGGAAAAGATAGTACATTGGTTGGTTTATCTTTTCCACGGTATTCGTGATTTAACTGCTGACTCTCACTTTTTTCTACAATTCGAATCGACATTTCAGTTAATTTTTCTCCACGCTCTACCAATGCGCCTTGTGCCCATTTGATAAAATCAGCTTGTTCGGGGATTTCACCTGAATAAGCCTGTTGCAGGTCCAAATCTAACAATATACCCTCGATATCCAGTGTCATTCTTGATTATTCTCAGCTTGCTGCGCCTGACGCTGACGCGCTTTTTCTATTTTTTCTCTTTCCTGAATTTCGTCCCAACGCTCATAAGCGTCAACCACACGTTGTACAACTGGGTGACGAACTACATCAAACGAACGGAAAAAGTTAAAACTAATGTCTTCGACTTCACTTAATACATCAATCGCGTGCCTTAAACCCGACTTTTGACCTTTAGGTAAATCCACCTGAGTAATATCACCCGTAATAACCGCTTTAGAGTTAAAGCCTATCCGGGTCAAAAACATTTTCATTTGCTCAACCGTCGTATTTTGGCTTTCATCCAGGATAATAAATGCATCATTTAACGTACGGCCGCGCATGTAAGCAAGCGGTGCAATTTCTATCACACTGCGTTCAATTAAACGCTCAACCTTTTCAAAGCCCAGCATTTCAAATAACGCATCGTATAGCGGTCGTAAATAAGGATCGACTTTCTGGCTTAAGTCTCCCGGTAAAAAGCCCAGCTTTTCACCGGCTTCAACTGCAGGTCGGGTTAACAATATTCGGCGAACTTCCTGACGCTCAAGCGCATCTACAGCACAAGCAACCGCCAAATAGGTTTTACCTGTACCAGCCGGGCCCACACCAAAGCTGATATCACTGTTGATTATCTGACCAACATATTTACTCTGGTTTGGATTTCGCGGTTTAATGACACCACGCTTGGTTTTAATAAAGGCTTCTTTACCTATGTCGCCAGGATTGTCTTGCTCAAGAACATTCAGTTCCTGAATGGCCAAATGAACCTGTTCAGAGTCCAGTTCTGCCGCTTTGCCTTTAACCACCTGAGTTTCCACATACAGTTTTTTCAACAACTCAGCAACCGCCAGATTAATCTGTGGTTTACCGGTAATTTTAAATGCATTATCACGATAACTCAGTTCAACACCCAAGCGGCGTTCAATCATCTTTAAATTATCATCAAATGGACCAGATAAACTGGCTAGGCGGAAGCGATCGGCAGGTTCAAGAAAAATTTCTAGCGACTCGATTTGGCTACTCAAAAAACAATATCCTCTTAAATTCTGGGTTAAAAATAGGTTTTATAAAACAATAATGGCTTGCACTCAAGGTTTAATTCAGTGCAAGCCAATTTCAATTCCCGGATAAAATAATAATTTCAGGCGCAGTCAGTTAATTTGGGTTAAATACACCCACGCCAGACTCGTCTACTGACTCCTGGCGACTGCGGCTTAAAATTTGTTGTGGTGCAGTTTCAACACGTAAATCCATTTCATCTTCAGTGCGAATTAACTCACCTCTTAATGAATTGGTCCAAACATCAACAATTTTCACATCAACAAATTTGCCGATACAAGTGTGTGGACCTTCAAAGTTCACCACTCGATTATTTTCAGTACGGCCACAAAGCTCCATTGGATTCTTTTTAGATGGACCTTCAACTAAAATACGCTGCTCAGTATTTAACATATTACGGGCAATTTGCAGCGACTGCTGGTTGATGCGTTGCTGTAATAAATACAAACGCTCTTTTTTCTCTTCTTCGCTGACATCATCCGGTAAATCAGCAGCAGGTGTACCTGGACGCGCGCTGTATACAAAACTAAAGCTCATATCAAAACCAACCTTGGCAATTAAATCCATGGTTTCTTCAAATTCAGCTTTGCCTTCACCCGGAAAACCGATAATAAAGTCAGACGACATGCTTAAGTTAGGGCGTACTTTTTTAAGTTTGCGAATCGTCGATTTATATTCAATTGCAGTGTGACCACGTTTCATTAAGTTAAGAATACGGTCAGAACCTGATTGAACCGGTAAATGTAAATGATCCACCAACTCAGGAATATCTTTATAAGCTTCAATAATGTCATCGGTAAATTCAACCGGATGCGATGTGGTATACCGAATTCGGTCAATACCATCAATGGCTGCCACTAAACGTAACAACTCAGAAAAATGGCAAACATCGCCGTCAAAAGTTTCACCGCGAAACGCATTTACGTTTTGGCCTAATAAATTAACTTCACGTACACCCTGCTCTGCAAGCTGTGCGATTTCATATAAAACATCATCGACCGGACGAGATACTTCTTCACCACGCGTGTACGGCACAACACAGAAAGTACAGTATTTAGAACAACCTTCCATGATAGAAACAAAGGCGCTTGGCCCTTCAGCTCTTGGCTCAGGTAAACGGTCGAATTTTTCTATTTCAGGAAAACTGATATCCACCACTGATTTTTCACCGCCCTGAATCTGATTAATCATTTCAGGTAAACGGTGCAGGGTTTGAGGTCCGAAAACAATATCAACAAAAGGTGCACGCTGGCGAATATGATCACCTTCTTGCGAGGCAACACAACCACCCACACCAATCACAAGATCTGGCTTATCTTTTTTAAGCTCTTTCCAACGCCCAAGCTGATGGAATACTTTTTCTTGTGCTTTTTCACGAATTGAGCAGGTATTTAACAAAATAACATCTGCTTCTTCAGCCTCTGCGGCTTCAGTAAAGCCATGAGTAGAATCTAGTAAGTCTGCCATCTTTTGCGAGTCGTACTCGTTCATCTGACAGCCCCAAGTTTTAATAAATAACTTTTTGCCCATTTAAAACGCCCAAAAATTAACCACCGGGAAAATGACCGCGTATTGTAGCGACTTTAGTCATTCGTGACTATAGCAAAGCCTGTGATTCTTACATTTATTGCGTAATTTTTAATCTGTGGCTGTAAACTTATCTGGATTTTAGGATTGTGGGGGGTTAACCACACAATAGCGTAAGCCACCAAAAAGCGATTAAAGCAGAAACAAAATACTGATAAATAGCACAAATAAAAATAAAGCACATATAACCAGAATGGTCAGCGCTTTAGATTGCTTCATAGACTGAAACAACTCAACCAATGGCAACAAACCGAAAAATAATAAAAAGTTATCCATGCAGCCATACGCTCCGTAAGTATTTACAATGAGATATAGTTTAGCCCAAGTAGGTCGGTTTAGCGCCTTGGGCGCGTAAGCCGACATAGTCCTTTTTGGGAAATCGCATTGTAGCACTTGAACGCAAATTTTTATGGTAGGCTTCACTCACAGCTTTGAGTGCAGAGCAGACAATGTGAATTAAACATTATTTAGCGTCAGCAAGCTGGACGCCTACGGTTTATATTTAGGTAGACGCGAAGCTTGCTCGCGTGAATTATTTCCGGAGTAAACCCGCTGCTAAAATTCATTGTAGGTCGCCGTTTACGGCGAAAACAAACGATATTTTTCGGCTAAAGCCGAACCTACAAATATCCGAAATTCGCTCAACATTTGCACTGAATAGATTCGGGATAAGCCCATACAACAAATATAAAATGTTTGGAGGCGTCTCCGGTTTAACCAAAGCACTCTAACCAATCCCAACCGATAAAAATGAAGTAAGCATTTACTCAGGTTTAAATAACCCGATTACATTGCCACTACTTTTGCTCGACTTTTCAACTTTGGCATCGGTTTGGCTTTTGGTATGGCCACATTCTACACATTCGACCTTTTCTACTGAATTTTCCATATACAGCATTAACGTATCTTGTGCATTGCATTTAGGACAAACCGCACCAGCGATAAATCGTTTTTTAAGTTTCATAAACTGCCTTTTTCTCAGATATTATACAGAGTGTATTTAACTAAAGCGGTCAATTCCAGTAGTATATAGCCTTTCAAAGTCATCCAGATAAATTGCGGTAATAAATGATCTCAATAAACCAAATTTCGTTGCAACGTGGCCAGAACTTTTTGCTGGAGGGGGCATCAGCAGTTATTAACCCGGGTCAAAAAGTCGGTCTGGTCGGTAAAAACGGCTGCGGAAAGTCCAGTTTGTTTGCCCTGTTAAACCAGCAATTACATGTGGATGCAGGCGAACTGCAAATTCCAGCGAACTGGATCATCGCCAACGTAAAACAGGAAACGCCGGCGCTTAAACAAACCGCAATTGAATATATAATTGACGGCGATCAGGAATACCGCCAGACAGAACAGGCCATCGCAGAAGCCGAGCAAGCTCAGGCTGGTGAAAAGCTCGCTGCGCTGTATGAAAAAATGGAACATATAGATGGTTACACCATTTATGCCAGAGCAGGTCAGTTGCTCAATGGTTTAGGGTTTAACGAAGCTCAGCAAAAACTGCCGGTGGCTGACTTTTCCGGTGGTTGGCGAATGCGGTTAAATCTGGCACAAGCCTTAATTTGTCGCTCTGATTTATTGCTTCTGGATGAACCGACCAACCACCTGGATTTAGATGCCGTTATCTGGCTGGCGAAATTTTTAAATCAATATGCCGGCACTTTGGTTGTAATATCACACGACAGAGACTTTTTAGACGAAGTTTGCCAGCAAGTTCTGCATATCGAGCAGCAAAAAGTATTTACTTATAAAGGCAACTACTCTCAGTTTGAAATTCAACGCGCAGCCAAACTCGAGCAACAGCAAGCCATGCATGAAAAGCAGCAGCGCGAACGTGCCCATATGGAAAGCTTTATTGCCCGCTTTAAAGCCAAAGCCAGCAAAGCCAAACAAGCCCAGTCGCGGGTTAAAGCATTGGCAAAAATGCAAGTGATAGCCCCGGCTCATGTCGACAGTGAGTTTAGCTTTAGTTTCAGAAAACCGGATAAAAACCCGAACCCTCTGATTTCACTTAAACAAGTGAGTGCAGGTTATCCGGATAAAACCATTTTAGAAACGATAAAGCTCAATTTAGTGCCGGGTAGCCGAATTGGATTATTAGGTCGAAATGGGGCTGGTAAATCCACATTAATTAAATTATTAGCCGGTGATTTAGAACCGATCGGCGGTGAATATACGGCGAGTGCCGGATTAAATATTGGCTATTTTGCTCAGCATCAGTTGGAGCAGTTACGTGTAAATGACTCGCCACTTGAACATTTGGCCCGATTAGCCAATAAGGAAACCGAACAACAATTGCGAGACTTTTTAGGTGGATTCGGATTTAACGGCGATCAGGCTCTGGATAAAATTGAAAACTTTTCGGGCGGTGAAAAAGCCCGTTTAGTCTTGGCACTACTGGTTTGGCAAAAGCCCAACTTATTATTACTGGATGAGCCAACTAACCACTTGGACCTGGATATGCGGCTGGCACTCACTATGGCGCTGCAAGCGTTTGAAGGTGCTATGATTATCGTCTCGCATGACAGACATATTCTGCGCAGTACCTGTGATGATTTTTATTTAGTCGACAGTGGTCAGGTAGAACCTTTTAACGGCGATTTAGACGATTATGAAAAATGGCTAAGCGATCAGCAAAGTCAGCAGAACCAGAAACCTCAGGTTGAAAAATCCAATTCTGCAGCCAATAAAAAAGAAACAAAACGACGCGAAGCTGAATTCAGACAAAAAACCAAACCGCTACGCCAACAAATTGAAAAATACAGCAAGCTGGTCGATAAACTGCAATCACAGCTAGATGACATTGAAAATCAGTTGGCTGATTCAAATTTATACAGTGACGACAATAAAACTAAATTAACTGAGCTAATTAAACAACAGGCTGAGTTTAAAAGTGAGCTTGAACATGCCGAAGAAGCCTGGATGAATGCAGAAGAGGCTCTGGAGTCTGAACAAGCCGAATTTGACCAGCAAACAGATTAACTCAGCGAATACAAATACAGACATTTAATTTATGACGCTCACCCAGCCAAATAATCAGATTATTGATCCACAAATTATATGGCATCAGGTATGCCAGCTATATCAGGCAGATCAAGTTAAAAGCCAGTGTTTACGCTGGCAGGATGGGCATAATGCGAATGTGAATTTAATCCTGATTCTGACCATTTTACAGCAGCAAAATTATCAGTTTACTGAAGCTCAGCTTCAGTCTGTACTCAATAAACTAAAAAGTTTCAGTGAGCAAACAACAGGATTAATTCGCAAAGCCAGATTTAATTGGCGAACTTGTTCAGATAACCCTGAATACCAGAAGCTTAAACAAGCATTATTGGCTTGTGAATTAGCATTTGAGCAGCAGGAACAAAGGCTCATTATTGAACAATTCAATCAGGCACTAAAACAAAATGCGGGCAGGGATAGGTATTTATCCCCTGCCAGCTGGTATTTTAAACACTTGGGTATACAAGCTGAATTACAAAACCTGCTCGATGCTTTTGGCTAATGGTATCGTTGAACGGCCAATCAGACGGCTCAATGTTTTGCTATTATCAGCAAGCCACCCGGCCGCTGCGCCTTTTTCAGAATCGGCCAATATAGCAGCAAACCCTTCTGGCAAACCAACACTGACTAAAAATTCGGTGAATTCCTGCTCTGATAAATTGTTGTAGCTAACCGGTTTTCCACTCTGTTTACTGAGTTCATTGGCAAAATCCGTAAGTGTAAACCCCTGATCGCCTGCCAGTTCATACACCTGACCGACCTGATTTTGATTTGAGGTTAATACCACGGCGGCCGCTTCAGCATAATCGGCTCGACTGGCGGTATTCAATATTCCGTTTTGAGCACAACCGGCAACCGCACCAAATTCAACAGCACTGGATGCTCCCTGAGTATAATTTTCGGTGTACCAAGCATTTCGCAAAATCACAGCAGGTAAACCGGCAGCATTAATCAGGGCTTCTGTTTCTTTATGCTCCTGTGCAAGTATTAACGGTGATTTATCGGCATGTAAAAGGCTGGTGTAAGCAAACAAGCTTAAATTTGCTTGCTTCGCTGCCTGAATAACATTCGCATGCTGAGCGACGCGCTGGCCGACTTCACTGCCGGAAATCAGCAATAATTTATCAACTCCAGCGAGCGCTTGCTTTAAATGTTCGGGTTGAGAATAGTCTGCGACTTTCACATTAACGCCAAGTGCTTTTAATCCACCCGCTTTTTCTTCGTTGCGTACGATTGCAACAATTTCACTTGCCGCAACTTTATTTAATAAAGATTGAATAACTAATTGACCTAACTGACCTGTTGCACCTGTAACTGCAATCATAACTGACTCCTGATTCACTCAATTGAATTTGAAAATTAAACTGTTTACTGGAAAACCATTTCAGTTTAGTTAAAATCCATTAGAACCATAAGAGGACCACTTTAGAATAGGGCGTTCTGAATTTGAGTACAATAAACTATAACCACTTAAAATTGCTTGCTATCTTTGTCACGACAGTGGAATCCGGTAGTTTTGCCGGTGCAGCGAGAAAGCTGAATACCAGTCGTTCGAGAGTCAGTGAGCAAATATCTGCACTGGAGTTAGATTTAGGGATCCGGTTATTACAGCGCTCTACCCGCAAATTAACGCTCACCGATGAAGGGGCGCAAATTTTTGCACAAGCCAGTCAGTTGCCTAAGTTACTCAATAGCATAGAAGCCATAGCCACCCCAGCTGAACCAGCCGGGCGGGTTTCGTTAACGCTGAACTATGATATAGGTGAAAAATTTGTATTACCTGTATTAGCCGAATTTCAAGCAACCTATCCGCACATTCAGCTGGATTTGGTATTTAACGATTCTAAACTCGATTTAATTTCTGAAAATATTGATTTAGCGATTCGTATTGGCATCCCTAAAGACAACGCGCTGGTAGCCAGAGTCATGCATGAAGAAAAATTTGCGCTATTTGCAAGCCCGACACTGTTAAAAGACAAAGGCATCCCCGCCAATATTAACGCTCTGGAAGCCCTCCCCTGGATTGTTTGTTCTCCATTAATTAACAACGGTCTTCATCATTTATTCAGACGCACTGTGCCGGTAGAAGTAAAACCGACAAGTTTCACTCAGGTAAACTCACCACTTATGGCACAAAAAATGGCAGTCAATCATCAGGGCGTTGGCTTATTATTACCATCGACCATTAAAGCCGAATTGGAAGAAAACAAACTGGTACCCGTTATGCCGGAACTCAGTGGTGAATCGGTTGTGTTCTCGCTGATTTACCCGTCCCGAAAACAGCTACCAAAACGCACCCGGGCTGTGATTGATTTTTTATTAGCTAAAACTTTTTTTAAAAGCTAATTCACTTAATGAGGCAAGCTAACCGGGCTATTCTTAGCGCAATACTCTATTATTTCAGAGCCAGGTATGGCTTCGCTAAATAAAAAGCCCTGACCAATATCGCAACCTAAATCGGTTAAAAATTTGACCTGCTCAAGTGTTTCTATACCTTCGGCAACAATCTGATAGCCCAAACTCTTTGCCATGGCTATTACAGTACGTACAATCACTTCATCTTCACTTTGAGTGCCAATATCCTGAATAAAAGAATGGTCTATTTTTATTGTTTGTACCGGCATATTCTTCAGGTGCGCCAGCGAGGAGTAGCCCGTTCCAAAGTCATCAATTGACAGGTTTACGCCTAAATGACGAAGTTGTTGCATAACCAGCAATGCACCATCTTGCTCTGTCATCATAGTATTTTCGGTAATTTCAAATTCAATATTATGATCTCCATCGGGTAAATCCGCGAGCATGCATTTAAAGGATTCAATAAATTTTAAATCTTTAAGTTGCAGCGCCGACAAATTGATAGATAAACCACAAGCTGTCATACCTTCACTCAGCCAATTCTGATAATCCCGGATGCTCTGCTCAATTAATCCGTAACCAACCGGCACAATCAGGCCCGTACTTTCAAGTACGGGAATAAAACGTTCCGGTAATAATAATCCGAGTTCAGGGTGACGCCAACGCATCAAAGCTTCGACCCCAATAACTTTACCTGTACTCAGGCAAAGTTTGGGCTGGTAATATGGAATAAATTCTTTGTTTTTTAAAGCTCGGTGTAATTCAGATTCCAACTGTAATCGTTCAAATGCATGTGCATTCATCTCTTCACGATAAAACATAAAGGTATTGCGACCCTGAGCTTTTGCGCGGTACATGGCCACATCAGCATGTTTAAGCAAACTCTGGCCGGAATCTCCATCCTGAGGAAAAATTGAAATGCCAATGCTGGTACTGATATAAAACTCTCTGTCTTCCAGTTTAATCGGTTGATTAAAAAGTTTAATAATTTGTTTGGCGGTTCTTTTAATCGCAGTTTCATCTTCAATCTGATTCATAATAACCGCAAATTCATCTCCGCCTAGACGGGCAATCGTATCGCTGTCGCGAAACCGTTTTCGTAACTTATCGGCAATTTGTTTTAATAAAATATCGCCAACTTCATGGCCCAAGGTATCATTAATGCGTTTAAAGCGATCAACATCAAAAAATAACAAAGCCAGTTTTTTATGCTGACGTTTTGCTTGCGCCAGTCCGCTTTTCAGCCTGTCGTTAAATAGGGCCCGATTGGGCAGACCAGTCAAAACATCATGAAATGCTAAATGCTCCAGACTCTCCTGCGCTATAATTCTGGCGGTTATGTCTTTGCCGGTTGAAACAAAGTGAGTTATATCGCCAAATTCGTTTTTAATGGGACTAATGGTTTTTTCTTCGTAATAGAGTTCACCGCTTTGTTTACGGTTAGCAATCGTCCGGCGAAAAGGTTCACCAGCTAAAATAGTTTCCCAAAGCTGTTTAATAAACTCAGTATCGTGTTTTCCCGAATTAAATATTTTCGGATTTTGACCAATTATCTCTTCCATTTGATAGCCTGTGGTGCTCACTACCGCCTGATTTGCATATTCTATTGTCCCATTTTTATCTGTAATTAAAATTAAATCAGCAGTCTGCTCCAACGCGCTGGATAGCTGGTGCATTTTTTCCTGTTGCTGCTTTTGCGCACTGACATCAAATAAACTGGCACGAATTAGCTGACGGCCTTGCCAGTTAATCATCACCAAACGCGCTTCGCATTCTATCTGAGCTCCGGAACTGTGGCGCATTTTCAAATAACCACAGGGAGATAAACAAGAAAGCGCCTGACGCAATAACTGAGCAAACTGGGCAGGCTGATTGTCAGTGTGTTTTACTAATAACCGGCTGAAAGGACTGCCAATCAATTCATCTTGATGAATTCCAAATAAACTGGATGCTTTGCTATTTGTTTGTAATATTTGAAAGTGATGGGGATCAAATAACACAATTGCATCCGGCGCCGATTCAATTAATGCCTGATTGGTTTGCTCAATTTTAGCCAATTCACTATGAATATGAGCCATTTGGCTAATATCTTTAATTAACGTGACCCTGACGCTTTCTCCGTCTAATTCAGTTAAACAGGATGAGAGCTGACACTGGTATTGTTTACCCGAATCAGATATTAACTGAATCAGCTGATTGTCAATGCAAGTTAGATGGTGCTGCTTCTGAAAGTTTTGCCTGTCACTGGTTGACATAAAACGAAAAAAATCGACTTGTCTGATTTGTTCGCTGTCGACTTCCAATAACTGACAGGCAGCTTGGTTAGCTTCGATAATTTGGCTGCCTTTGTGGATAATTAAAACGTCCGTTGTTGTCTGATTAAACAGGCTCAGCTTTTCCTGTAAAACCAACAACTCCCGCTGAGTCGCCCTACTTTTTTTATCCTCGAGTAAAAGCAAAGCTATGCCTTTATACTGAGCGTGAGCAAATACAGGCCAGACAATGGCTTGCAATTCAATTTTATCACCACTTTTGTGAATTAAATCAATATGACCGGCGGGCGTTTTTTTTTGACAGGCAGTGGCTAACCAGCTTTTCAACGTGTCTTTTTGTTCAACAAAATCTAATATGTGCTGTTTATACAAAAATGCTTCGTTATGACCTGACAAGCTGACAGCTTTAGCATTAACAAACTGCGTCCGGTTATGCTCGTCGAGGCACCAAATGGCAACCAGCTCAGACTGAGCAAGCCCATTAACAAACTGAAAGTCTTTATCCATATGACAATTCTTATCTCAACATAACCAGCTAATAATAAAAGCAATGATTTGTCGGCTTACTGCAAACTTTAAAATTATTTTAATGTACAGCTTGTACAGCAGACAAAACCGGAACTCAGCATAAGACGCAGCAAGCATCAGGTGAGCAGAATCAAGGCTGAGTCAACGGCAGAATTAAGGTTAGCTGATATCTTTTAAAGTGCAAATTTAGTCAAAACTTTATTGATTTAAAACAAGCTTGCCTAATAAGTTGAAATAATCATAACAGGCACAGGCTAAATCAACTCTGTGTTTTGCTTTGGGAAAAATCCCTAACTCTGCTTGCTCTGATTTTTTTGTGCCACTGACCAGGTAAGCATTTTTAATTTCATGGTCCTGAATAACCGATTCAAATGCACGAGCGGCCAACTCTTCCGGCATCGCAAAATAGTATTGCTTCAGCTTTTGATCAATCAGCGTATTGGTTTTTAAATAAGGACTGGGTTGGCGACCATCTTCGGCTAAAAAAATCGTTTTAAAAAACTGGGCCAGTTTTTGATTTAATGGATGCGAAACTGGCTCTTTATTATACAGCCAACTGTTAGAGGCAAATTTTTCTTTGGGTAACTGAAAAATTTTGTCATTAATATAATGGTCAAACGCATGAAACCATTCATGTGCCAGAGCTCCACCGCCGGCATTTTTAGCCAGCGCCAGTTCGCGCTTGCGCATATCATAATGGGCCTGAACATATTTTTGGCCACCTGTGCCAAATGCCAGAGATAAACTGCCTCTCAAGGAAAGTATCTGAGGTGGCACTCTCAAAATCTCAGCCAGATCCATTAACGCATCATAAATTAAATTGGCGGCAATTTGTTGTTCCTGCTCGGTCACCCAGCGACCCACCTGAATTGAACGAAATCCAAATGCTTTTCGAATTTCAGCAAAATTCATATCTCTGTTGTTTCGGTAATCCGGGCCCTGGCGATAATATCCACGCTTTAACCGGTTTATTTTTTTAGGCTGCTGAGATGAGGTTGAATTCACAAGACTGGATTTAAAACGATTAACAGGCAAACTTAATTTGCCTGTTTAGTTGATTATTGACTTGCCTGTCGCTGGCGAACCATTTCAAATAATGTCACGCCGGTTGCGACACTAACATTTAAACTCGAAACACTGCCTGCCATAGGAATTGAAATTAACTCATCACAGGTTTCACGGGTAAGCCTTCTCATACCACTGCCTTCAGCGCCCATTACCAGAGCCATAGGTCCGGTTAATTTAGCCTGATACAAAGTTTGTGTCGCTTCACCGGCTGTTCCTACCACCCAGACACCGTCCTGTTGCAAATCGCGTAAAGTACGCGCCAGATTGGTTACCTGAATAAAAGGCACAGCTTCAGCAGCACCACAGGCCACTTTTTTCGCCACAGCCGTTAAACTGCCTGATTTATCTTTGGGTACAATCACGGCATCCACACCGGCCGCATCAGCAGTTCGTAAGCAGGCGCCTATATTGTGCGGATCGGTAACACCGTCTAAAACCAGTAAAAATGCTGGTTTTTTAAGCTGTTTTAATAAGGTATCCAAATCATTTTCATTTAAAACAGGCGCAGGTTGTACACGTGCAACTAAACCCTGATGCTGGCCGCCACCGGCTTTGTCATCCAAAGCTTTGCGATTGGTAAATTGAATAGAAATACCGTTTTTTCTGGCAGCATTAACGATTTTATTTAATCTTTCGTCATTACGACCTTTTAAACAGAAAATTTCAATAAAACGATGGGGCGCATTTTCAATTAATGATTCTGCCGCATGCAAACCAAAAATTAATTCAGACTTACTCAAGATTATCTCCGCTTTTTATTACTGACTTTTGCAGTTGATTTTTTCCCAGCTTTGGCTTTACGTTTTTTGCTGGACGATTTAATTTTTTTGCCTGTAGGGCTACTTTTTTCTGACTTATCCTGCGCCATCAGCTGCTGTGTTTTACTGCCGCCACGGCTGGAAGTTTCAGTTTGGTTTTTAGCTTTACGCTTACTGTATTTTTTGCGCGCACCTTTATAAGCTTTATCCGATTTTTGATTGGATTCAGTATCCGTTAAAATGAAATCAATTTTTTTATCATCCAGATTAACCGACATCACTTTAATACTGACTTCATCGCCCAGTTTATAAACTTTGCGTTTTTGCTCACCGATTAACCTGTGTTTATTCGCATCATAGATATAAAAATCACTTTGCAGTGAACTGACATGGACCAAACCTTCGACAAACAAGTCGTTAATTCTAACAAAGAAACCAAAGCTGGTTACAGCTGATATTACGCCTTCAAATTCATCACCCAACCTATCTTGCATAAACTCGCATTTAAGCCAGTTAGCCACATCCCGGGTCGCCGTTTCCGCGCGCCTTTCCGTCATTGAGGTATGATCGCCCAACTCATCCATATCTTTGGGGTCATAAACGTATTCGCCGCTGCCTTTTTCAATGACTTTTTGTTCAAGCAGAATAGACTTGATCGCTCGATGTAAGATGAGATCAGGGTAACGGCGAATAGGGGAGGTAAAATGGGCATAATTTGTCAACGCCAGACCAAAATGACCTATATTGTCCGGGGTATAACTAGCCTGCTTCATCGACCGCAATAGCATAGTTTGAATCAGTTCCTGATCGGGTCGACCATCAATTTTGTCAACCAGATATTTAAAGTCTTTCGGCTCTATTTCATCATCCAGCGTAAAGCTGATACCCAGCTCGGCTAAAAAGCCAACAAATTGTGCAAGCTTTTCACTGTCCGGAATATCATGAACCCGGTAGAGCGCCTGAGCTTTATGTTTGGTAATAAACTGAGCAGCGGCCACATTAGCTAAAATCATACATTCTTCGATGATTTTGTGGGCATCGTTGCGCTGAACAATTTCAACCGTTTCAATTTTTCGCTGGGCATTAAAAATAAACTTAGGTTCGAGTGTATCAAATTCGATTGCACCACGCGCCAGTCTGGCCTGTTTTAAACAAGCGTACATGTTATTCAGATTTTCAAGATCCGGTACTAAATGCTGATAGCGCTCTCTGAGTACTTCATCGCCTTTTAAAATGGCATGTACCTTGTTGTAAGTGAGTCTGGCATGAGAATTCATCACCGCCTGATAAAATTTATATCCGGATAAGCGCCCGTTTGCACTAACGGTCATTTCGCAGACCATGCAAAGCCGATCTACTTGCGGGTTAAGTGAGCAAAGTCCGTTAGACAGTTTCTCCGGCAACATGGGAACCACTTGCTCGGGAAAATAAACAGAGGTGCCCCTTTCTTGCGCCTGATCATCCAGTGCAGTACCGGGTCGAACATAATAACTCACATCTGCAATTGCGACCCAGAGCCTCCAGCCCCCTGATTTTTTTGTTTCACAATAAACCGCATCGTCAAAGTCTCTGGCATCTTCACCGTCTATGGTTACCAAAGGTAAATCACGTAAATCAACCCGGTTCAATTTCGCTTTTTCCGGCACCTCATCACTGATTGACTTGAGCTCTTTATCTACTTTGGTTGGCCACTGATGCGGAATATCATAATTTCTTAACGCGACTTCAATTTCCATTCCAGGAGCCATATGTTCACCCAGAACTTCTGTTATTTTGGCTGTTGCATTAACTCGCTTACTCGGTCGGGTGAGCAATTTAGCCACGACCATCTGACCATTTCGCGCACCATTTTTATATTCAGCCGGTACAATAATTTCCTGCGCAATGCGACTATCATCCGGCATGACGTAAGCAATACCATGTTCAACAAAACAACGTCCGACCAAAGGCTCTGTCCGGGTTTGCAATACTCTGACTAAGCGGCATTCTTTTCTGCCTCTGGAGTCAGTTCCGCTTTGTTTAGCCAGAATTAAATCACCGTGTAACAAAGCATCCATTTGATGAGCCGGAATAAATAAATCTTTTTTACCTTTAGGTAAATTTAAAAATCCATAACCATCTTTATGACCAATCACTTTGCCTACATATAAGCCCAGCATTTCGGGTGTTGCATAATCATTATTCTTATTACGAACAACACGACCTTCCTGCTCGACAGCGGTTAAGCAAGCTTGCAATTCTTTTTCAGCTTCCAGACCATGAATATTCAGTTGCTCACACAGTGATAGATAACTGACAGGCTGAAGTTGACTTTCGACATAACTCACCAGTTTTTCGGCAAGTAAAGGGTGAAATTTAAGTGATTCGTTTTGATTAGTCGATTTCATTAAAGAGATATGATGACCTTATTTCGGGTTTATTAATTTTATACAGATTGTTTGCTTAGTATACGCTAATTCGTGACCTGTGTGCAGAATATGCAGATTGTTTAATAAATATTTTATCCAAGTCTGTTTTATCCCGGATAATTAGGTATTATCAAGGCACTAGCGTCTCCCCGAACAATTAAAATTTTATGTTTAGTTTTATATTAAAAGTTAAAATTGGACTAGCTTTATTGGTGAGTATTACTTCCTGCGCTTTGCAAAGTGATTTTCCCGTATCAGACTACCAGAACCAACTGAGCTACCCAGAACAGACTGAAGAATTATTTTTTTTAGAACAAAATGATTCAGAGAATCCCCTGTTTGGTACTCAACTGACTTACCAAAGTAAATTTTATGAGCTGGATCTGTTTACTGTTTTTATTTATCCGGTTCGCCATCTTGACTGGCAGGATCCCTTGCCGGTTTTAATGGATGAAGCCAGCATGGCTTTTCAGTCTCTGGATGAATATATTCAGGAAAATAATTACCAGTCGAGAAGCTTAGAAGATATAGAACAATTAAACTGGCAATTATCCGGTAAGCCGGTCCAGGGAGTCAGAGGCGTCAGCCGGGTACATTTGCACGATGAGCTTTATATGCACAACTACTCATATTTTTTTATTGAGCAAGATAAAGTTATCCGAATCAGCGCTAATATGAAGTTTGCCGAACAACTGCCACCGCCGGATGAGTTCGTTCAAGGATTATTAATTAAGTTGAACGTGCCGCAAGAGTCGCCCTATATGGCTCAGCTCAGAGCCAGTCTCAAAACACAAAATTAAGCCTGATATCTTATCAGGCGCTAGCCTTCAGCCTGTCGCTGAAGAATTTGATTTAATTCAGGTAAAGCAAACTGGCTTAATTGCGCTAGCTGGGCCTGTTCGGTTAAAACATCCTGCAAAATTTGCTCTGTAGTCAGAGGATTCGCCAGAACGACCCTGAATACCGTAATGGTCTGATTAGGATAGAGTTGACTGCTCAGCCGGGTCCGGCTGACAAAAGACTTACCCGCTTCACGCTGACATTTTTGAATAAACCGGGTCAGGTCATCCAATTTTTCGTTAATCAGGGTCTGAGCTGATTCATCAGCATGCAAAAGCAAATGTTTAATTGCTCTGGGCACATAACGATAAGTCAATATGCATAATTCAGGTTCGGAAATAAGCTCAAAATCTGCCTGCTGATTAATCAAACCTGCAAAATATTCAGCCTGCTTGATACTGCGGTTAATCAAGAGTTCATAACCTTGCCGGCCAAGTACTTTTAATGCGGAATAAACCAGCATCGCCATACCCGGTCGTGATCCCTCAAGCGTGTGAGAGCCCAGATCTTTTGAACCTTTACGCAGAACATATTCTGCATGGTGCTCAATTTCGGCAGCTAAACCCGGTTGCTTGAACAGAACAATGCCGGATCCCATAGGTACATACATTTGTTTATGCGCATCAATAGTCACACTATCAGCGCGCTCAATGCCCTTAAGCAAATGTTTATGTTGATTAGAAAAAAGAGTCGCCCCGCCCCATGCTGCATCAACATGAAAATGACAGTTTAACGCCTGAGCCAAATCCGCCAGCTCATCCAGCGGATCGATATTACCGGTTTCGGTTGTGCCAGCTACGCCAACAATTGCCATCACTTTAATCTGTTTAGATGCCAGCTCTGCGGCTTTTTCACGCATTTGCTCAACCAGCACCCTGTGCTGAGCATCTACGTCAATCGCAATTAAATCATCCCGGCCAATGCCTAACACATCAGCCGCTTTGCCCAGTGAATAATGACCCCGGTTTGAAACCAGAACAGCTACTCCCTGATAGCCATAATGACTTAGAGCACGATACATTCCTTCGCGGTTAACACCATTAAACTCGCCATCAGCTTTTAACAAATTATTACGCGCGACCCATAAAGCCGTAATATTCGCGAGTGTACCGCCAGAACAAAAGGCCCCTAAAGAATCAGATTCAGAGTGCATATAAGTTTGATAAAAATCAGAGTTCTGGCCATATACCAGATTATGCATCATACCGAGAACTTGCCTTTCGAGCGGAGTAAAGGCTTTTGAAGTTTCAATTTTGACCAGATTTTGATTCAGTGCGATCATAATTTTTGACAAAGGCAGCATAAAATAAGGCAGAGCCGATGTCATATGACCTATAAAGCTAGGAGCGGCTGTGTGAACAGAGTTAGCAACCAGTTTATCTAATAAAAACTGGGTATGATCAGATACAAAAGTTGGCTGCTCCGGCATATCCGGACAACTGAAATCCCGCTCTATTTCACCTAAAGAAACAGCTCGCGCAACGATATGCTCATTCAGAAAACCAGCCAGGTTTTCTGAAATTTCTTTTTCAATCTGACCTAAGGTAGAATCCGGCGCCTCTGCTACCGTAAATATACGGTATAAAGACTCCATGTCCGCCGTTGCGACTTTTGTAGTTGAGTTATTCACTAAATAATTATCAATAAAAAACAAAATGCTGATCCCTAAACTTTAAATAAGTTTAGGTCAGTTGTCTTCTATTTCGCAGGAAAATTTACTTATTTGTTTAAAAATAAAGCAAATCTTGGTCTAACCAGCCTAGATCCTGTTTATCTTTGTATTATTTTTGAGCAACAGGCGATTTTAATCATTAACAAAGCAGAATGAGTGCGGTTTAGTTGTTCTAAATAAACGAATTCTAATGAAGTTAAGGGTTAAAATAGCCATTGCCCTTCGGGCTGAGGCCAAAATTGTCTTATACGGCGTTAAAAATAATTCTTTTAGACGACTAAATTTCGTTATTTTTGCCTTGTCTAAGACAATTTTTTCTCTCAGCTCAAATTATAAACAAAGGTAAACAGGCTCTAATCATTTAATTTGGCGGTGCCGCGTTGGGTACAACTTCAACCAGGGAATAAAAATACTGACCATGTTCTTCGCTAAAATTGCGTGCAGCATGGGCCGAATTAAACCGCCACCAATCCTGAACCGCCATGCCCGCTTCGATCACACTCCATACTTTACCATGATGATCAAAGCCTCTGATTTCGCATAACGAAGCCTTGCAACTCACAGATTCAAGTTCAATATGACCGCCAAACTCATGCATAGCCACATAATCACGAATTCTCTGCTGCATTAGAACCGACCATTCATAATTCACAGGTTCTTCATCAAACCGCTTAAATTGCTCAATAAATGAGCCTTTAGAGTTTAATAATACCTGATCAAAAGGCGCTGGCACTTTTCCGTCTAATTCAGCAGCACTCACCTTTGTAGGTTTCTGAATTTCTGTATCAGTCTGTCTTTTTATTATTTCAGGTGGGCGCTTTGCTGCCGTATTTTCAGCTTTAACCGTGTCAGACTCGGCTGGGTTATCCAGCTTGTTATATTGTCGAGATTGTTCAGCGGATTTTTCTTCAGAACGAATATCATATGTTTCAGTCGGCTTGGTATGCGCACTTAGCGATCTGGTTTGCGGTAAATTAGCCGACTCGGATTCTGAGTTATTCAAATCAGAGCCGGTTTTAGCTGAAGCACTGGTTTCTGAATAACTGAAACCCAACCAGAATGAGACAATCAGGCTCATTATCCAGCATAAAGATAAAAGTACCTTCATTTTATATATATCCTTAATTTAATTATTTATTTCCATGCCAGTTGGCGCGATGTACAAGGTTAATTTTTTATAAAAAATTTGTCAAAAAAACAACACTCAATTTTAACTGTACAAATAAACAGTCAACTGATAAAGTTAAAAACAACTGTTCAAACATACAGTTTTAAATTTAAACTTAAATTAAAGGTGAATAAAATGGCAGTTAGAGCACTTTGGCAATGCGATCGGGATGGAAAAATGTTTACCAGTAAAAAAGAAGCAGACGCTCATGATCAAATGTTGGAACTTGCAGAAGCAATTTCAAATGCAGTTAATGAAAATGTAGCCGGGCTGAATGAAACTCAACTGGATGATATAGGTCGTTTAGTCGCACGCAATAAAGATTTATTCAGCAAAGCCTTCAAAGGCAAGCCAGCCGAACTGGCCAAGCTGGATTTTGCAGAGCCGGTTGATGAAGCAGATAAAAGCACTCAAAATGAAGAAGCACCTGCTGGCGACAATGGCAAAGGAAATGTTGCTAAATTCACAAAAACCGCATAATAAATAAAGAGATAAGTTATATCATTTGGCATGACTAAAAATAAATTGAGATTAGCTCAATTAAAAAAATAGTATTTGTTCTATTTGGCTTTTGTATAGATTCTCATCCGGGACTAGACTTAATTAAATAAAGCTTAATTTAATTTAATTAAGTCAGTTCAGCTGTTGAGGTGTCATATGAAAGTGAAGCAGCTTGTATGGACACTGGTTATTGCCATATTAGGGGTGACCGCTACCGCGGCGTTTATTTCAAACCAGGCGGTTAACCCAAAAATGATTAAGCAGCTTGCCCCTGTGCAGGATGCCTACTTATTGCGGCCGAAAACCCATATTCGTCATACCCAACGACCCGAAGAAACTTATTCATTTCCAATAAAGCTGGGCGAGACAGGTCCTGTTTTACCATTATTTTCAGGCCCAATTCATTATCCTTTCATTTGCATGACCGAAGAGTCAGGCTTAGGGGAACCCTTAATAGATAATCAGAATAAATGGGGAACACCCGTTTTTAAAACGAATACTGACAGACTTAAACACAGTAGCATTGCCGGTTACAGCAAAGATTGCAGTATTAAAACTGCTTTTAACGTGTATAAAGTTGATTCAGCCAATACCATATCAAAGTTCAATCCTGAAACACAATTAGAAACCGGTGAATACCTTGTTCGTGTCGAATACGGTGTAATCAACCGTTATATTTATCTGATTGCCATGCCGATCACACTCGATGAAATCAATACAAGAACAGCCGCCTCACAATGGAATAAAAAACTGATTTATCAGTTTACCGGTGGTGCGGGTATAGGTTTCAGACAAGGTACAATGAAACCGGAAAAGTTGATTAAACGTCGTTTAGAACAGTTGAAAGCAGGCTATGCTGTGGTTGCATCAGGCGCAAACCGAACCAGCTATACCTACAATATGTTACTTTCCGAAGACACTGCAAGGCGACTGAAAGCGCATTTTGTCAGCCTATATAACGAACCTGAATACACAGTTGGGGTTGGTGGCTCTGGTGGTGGTTTAGCTCAATACCTGATGGCACAAAATGCGCCCGGGTTAATTGACGGAGCACTGCCGTTATATTCATACCCGGATATGGTTTCACAAACACTTTATGCGCTGGATTGCGACTTATTTAATAGTTTTTACAGCTTTAAAACCTCGGACAGCTTTTGGCAAAATTGGGATAACAGGGTCGTTGTTGAAGGGCTCAATACCAAATCCGGCGAACCACATCCAAGCGCCCTGTTTCAACCCATTAATCAGATATTAAAAGCACAAAAACCGATTTTCCCTGAAGGGAATAGTGAATGTATCAATGGCTGGTTTGGCTTATATGCTTTTATTCATAACCCTAAACAAGGCTGGCTCAGAGATTATGTATCCGACAAAATTGAAAGCAATGTGCAGTGGAATTACTGGCAGGATTTAGTCAATATTTATGGTCGAGACAGACAAGGGTTTGCCCGTCATTTATGGGGTAATGAAGGGGTTCAGTACGGCCTCAAATCTCTGATTAATCAGCAGCTGACAATTGAGCAGTTTATCGAACTGAATAAAAAAATTGGCAGTTGGAAACACAATGCCGAAATGCAGCCCGAACAAATTTTAAAACTGCCGCTGGCCGATACTAAAATCTGGTTATCGCTGTGGGGAAACCATAATATTACCCAAGTAGATAAGCAATCCGGTATCGCGCCAAGACTCCAAACCGATCCGCTCGCAGTAGAACGTGCATATAGATACGGCCAAATTTTTGCCGGACTGGCGGATATCCCGATAATTGATGTTCGCCACTATCTGGAAGATAAGCTGGATATGCACCATGCTTCAGCTTCCTTTAACAGCCGGGCGAGAATGCAACAAACGCAAGGCCATAGCGATAATCAAATTATCTGGATTGCTGATAAAAATTATAACCCTGTGGTATTAGCTTTTGAAAAAATGGACAAATGGCTAATGCAAATTAAGGCGGGTAAAAGTTTGCTGGCAGCCAAACCTAAAAATTTAGAAGATCAGTGTTTTGACCGCGATGGCGAGATTATTGCCAGTGGCCAAAACGTCTGGGATGGCGAATGGAACCGTAAACCAGAAGGCGCTTGCACTCAGCAATTCAAAATTTATCAAAACAGTCGGATCATTGCCGGAGACAGTTGGAAAACCAATACATTTGACTGCGCCCGGGTCCCGGTCGAGCAGGCAATTGAGCAAGGCGTGTATGGCCAGCTGGATATCAGCCCTTATCTAAAAGAGTTGCAAGTAATCTTCCCAACCGGTGTCTGTGATTATACTCAGCCAGATCAGGCAAAACCGGATAATCTGGCATTAAGTTGGCCATCCCCAGAATTAGAACCGGTTGCACATCAGCCAACGAGTCGCTAAAAGCTAGATAAATGGTCAAATTAGGATGTATTAAAAGCTGAGCAAAATGGCTCAGCTTTTACCTTTAAAGACGAACGCCGGTTATTTCTCTAGCTGTAAATTCGGGAATATAAAGTGTGGATATTGCAGATTCGTAAGTATCAAAATAAAAAGTGGGGACGGGGGAAAGTTTTTTTACCAGGTTTTGAACAATTCCCCTGATATTGCCCGGTGGTATTACAATAACCCGTTTACATAAATTATTTTGTTTGGCCCAATAATAAAAGGGTTCAACCAATTCAAAACATTCTGGAGAAGCTAACTGCCATTCGGAAAAGTCAATCAATTCAACCCAGTCCTGATCACAAATTGAACTGGCTTTTTGTTTGAGCTCTTTATAAAGCTGGCGGGCTAAATCAAAATCAAATTCCCCCCAAGCTTTTACTTCAATACGCTGCTGAATGACTTTTATCGTGTAACCTGATACCGCTGACATTATTAACTCCTTAGCCTACACTTACAATTGAGTCTATAAAGTGTAGTCAGGAAACGTAAAAATAGAAAAAAATAATGCGAAATTATTCGCTTTAATTTTGTTATTTAAAGTGTCCAGAGTTCATTTAAACTATTGAAATGATTAAAAATACCATTCATAGGATAATTGAACAAAGTCTTCGTTTGCAAACTGGCTGCTAATGTCGTCAATCTCATCGCCTGTGAACAACCACATATCGACAATCAGCTTAGACGCTTCGCCAATACGGGTATTCGCCTCGATAAACCAAGCTCGGCTGTTGCTGTATTCCATATCCTGACTGACCCCAGCCAACACCTCAGTTGAGTCCATGTCATTGAGTACAATTCGGGCTGCAACAGACAAATCGTTTTGCGTTGCGACTTGACTGGCATCTCTTTCATCAAATGCATATTCAATAACCCAGCCTAAATCAGTCGCCGAATCATTAATACCCACCATGGTATACTCAAAACCACCTACCATAGCATTAAAATCATCTATCATATCGCCGGTTCGGTTAATTGCTTCAAGCTTCCATAACCAGGCTTCACTCATGTACTGCATAACCGCGCCAAATTGAGTAATTTGCGGATAAAAAGGTAAGATTTCACCGGTTGGAATACCATCATCAAGCTTTGGAATCAACTCAGGCTCTCTCGATGTGCCTTTAAAGATATTTAAGCTTAAGTCCATTAAGTCAAAGCTGTTTCGCCAGCTTGCCGCAAAATCGACATGATTCTGCTTATCTTTTGATTCATACACAGCATTATCTGTATCAATTAAAAACTGACCTCTGAGTCTGCCCTCTTCTCCTGCGAATGTACGTTCTCGAAAATAAGGGAGAACAAAAACATCCAGGTAACCCCAGTCTTTAAATAAAGAGAATTGAATCATTGGCTGGCCGAGCTTTTCTTCGCCGTCAAAAGATTCTATGCTGTCGGTCTGATTAACAATATCAACCAGGTGTAGGGTTTCGGTTACCCCCCAGAATACTTTATTAATCCCAACTCTTAATTCCCAGTCGCCATCCACATGCAACCAGTACAATTCGCGAATATCAACATGGCTACGCGCTTCATCGGCAGAATCCAGCCGAGCAAAAGGCTGAAAAGTGACAGAGTCATTGCCGTCATTCAACTGGAAATAAATCTCAGGTTCTGCATAAATTGAAAACTGCTGTTCTGTTTGATTAGAATCTGACGCTTCTTCGCTAAAGTAGCGTCCTTCGATACCAAGTGAGCCCAAAAACTCATATTCAACCGCTTCAACTGGTAATAAATAAAAGAATGCGGGTATAAAAAGTGCGCGGGTGAAGTGTTTCATCTTTTTGCCTGTTATTAAATCCATTCAAAAAAGCAGAGGCTCAATCGTCTGACAAACCTCTGCAGGGCGTTATTTTTATCTAGCCCGACGTAGACTATTTTGATTAAAGTCACTTTCGGTTAGACCGACTCTGAATTTAATTTCTTTGGCTATCATATCCGTGCTTTTACCGGTTTGATGGTTGGTCATTGTCATCTTATGCGCACGCCAGTATTTATCTAAATAAAGTTTATAGTCATCAAAAGTTAAAGTTTTTAACAGCGCTTTTTTCCTGTCATAAAACTCAATTTTCTGAACTCTGTATTCAGACTGATCAATCCAGACAATTTGTTTGCTATAACCTGAATATCTGTCGGTTGGTATAGACTCAACGACCCAGCAAAGCTCACCGTTTACCGTTTCATCACGCAAATAATTGTAGGTATATTTTGCCACTTCAAATGAGGCTAAATCTTCATATGCAAACTCACTGCCCATGAAAGGACCTGACTTGTTGCGCGATGCAATGCGTTTAACCCGCTTAAGCGCCGGTAAATATAACCACTGGTCATCCGGTTCATTAATATGCGAAAAATTTAAAAAGGCAGACCCTTTTACATCTCTCGGTTGGTCAAAAATGGTTAAGCCTTTATCGCCATCGCCTTGAACTTCCAGAGCCTGAATTCGCATTTCCCGAACACTTTCATCACCCTGAGCATTACGCAGTATCATCAAAGAAGTCGACTCACTGTCTCCCCAGCCTTTATCCCGGGCTTTTCGTTCTTTGGCAATTTCCAATCCTTTATTATCGGTTTCGGCATTACTGCTCCAGCTCACTGAACTCAGCAATAAACCGGTTGTTAAAATTAAACTAAGCCAGTTTTTTTGAGTGCGAAGTTTCAACATTTTCGATGCTCTCCTTTGAAAAATCTTTTTTATCGAATACCAGTAAAAATGCCGGTAAAAACAAAAAATCGACCAATAGTGCAAAAAATAAAATAATGGCTGTTAACAGCCCCATATCACCGTTTAACGCAAATGAAGACTGGGCAAGCACAATAAAGCCGGTACATAAAACCAAAGTGGTAATCCACAAAGCCCGGCCGACACTGCTAAATGCATACCTGACAGCTTGCTCTGCGTTATTACCGGCGATACGGGCGCGACGGTATTTACTCAAAAAATGTACGGTGTCATCAACAACAATACCAATACACATACTTGAAACAACAGATAAAGCTAAATTGATATTACCTGATATAAATGCCCAGAAACCAAATCCCATCACAATCGGAGCTAAATTAGGTAATAAACTAATCATGCCGTATTTAAATGAACGTAGCGCAAACACCAGTAATACAGAGATTAATACCAGAGCCAGAGTAGAACCCATTAGCATACTTCGCATATTTCGCTCGCCAATATGAGCAAACATTAACGAGGGACTAGCCGCAGTGATGTCTATAAAAGCGGCATTCTGACTGAACCAGTCTTTTGCTTCCTGCTCCATTTTCACCAACTCTTTGGACCCTATATTATCCATATTGACGGTAATTCTGAGCGAAGATTTATCAATATTAATTTGGTTATTTAAATCTAGTCCATACGGCAACGACATTTCATACATCAGTAAATATTGTGCTGCCAAATCCTGAGCTTCTGGCAATTTATAATAACGCTCATCATCCCCATGCATATTTTTATTTAGCCGTTTAAAGGTATCACTTAAACTGACAACATGATCTACCTCCGGCTTATCACGCAGCCACTGAGTAAATGCGTCCACCGCTGTTAAAAATTCAGGATTGTTAATGCCGCTGGCTTCACCACTGGACAATTCAAAATCCAGCATAGTGACACCTTGTAAATTTTGATCAACAAAATCAGAATCCTGACGGAACTGAATGTCTGTATCAAAGTATTCAGTCGGCACGTCATTAATTTGATTAAGTGGTACCAGTGCCGCTAGGGCAATGACTATCAAGCTGGTTAACGGCAATAATAACTTATGTTTTCTGACGACCCAGTCACCAAATTTATCCATTTTACCGAGTTCATTTTCATTCGCTTTAGGAATATGCAAAGGCAATACTTTAAGCAATGCAGGTAATAAGGTTATCGCCAAAACAAATGCCAGCATAACACCCACGGCAACCAGGTTACCTAGATCTCTGAGCGGCGGTACATCTGAAAAGTTAAAGGTTAAAAAGCCGATAGCTGTGGTGACACTGGTAATAAAAACCGGTGATAAATTAATTTCAAGCGACTGAATAATAGCCTGATGTTTATCCATGCCCTGACGCATGTTGTAATTCATAGAAGCAACGATATGCACACAATCAGCAATCGCCAGTGTCATCACAATCGTCGGCACATTCACCGTTGCCATTGATAAATACATCCCCATCCATCCGGATATCCCCATAGTGGCACTAATTGAGGTAACAATAATGAGCAAGGTCGCCAGAGTGGCAAAAAAGGAACGCAGTAAAAGAGCCAGCATCACTAATACAGCCAAAAACATCAGTGGCAATAAACTCATCATGTCGCCTTGCGACTCTTCTACAAAGCTGTTATTCATCATGATGATACCGGACTGATAAAAATTAATATCCGGATATTCGGCCTGATATTTTGCTGAAATCTGTCGGACAAAATTGGCAATTTCAACTACTTCAGGTGTTTGGTCCAGTTTATCGGGCAATTGAACCGTTATATTTATCATGGTGACATGCCCTGAAGGAGACACCACACGGTCGACCAAGAGTGGCTCTTTTAGCGAAACGCTTTTAGTTTTTTCTGCCATCTCCGGCGTAATTTCAACATCTGAAAACTCCGAAACCAGATAATCGACTATTAAATCATCATATTCAGCTTCTGTATGTTGGTAGTTGGTCAGTGAATCCACCCGAGTTGAATAGGGTGTTTGCCAGGCATCTTCAGTAATTTTGGCAACCAGTTCCAGCACATAAGGGTTAAATACGTCTCCCGATTTTGGCTCTAATACTATGGTTACATTATCATTTTTACTAAAGGTTTTTTGCATCGACTCATAAGCCTGCAACTGAGGGTTTTCAGGGCCAAAAAATATTTTATAGTCGCCTCTGAAATATAGGCTGCCGGCACCAAATGCCAATAAACCAACCAGAATCAGGCTCAATACAATTGTCCAACCCGGTTGGGTGACTGCCCTGTTTAAAATGTAATTTTTCATTTAGCTTCCTCTGTACCGACATGGTTTGAATTCAACATAGCTGTATAATCAGAAAAAAACTCAGCTATCTGATGCCAGCTTTGCTGATAATCATATTCACTGGATAAGGGATTCCATTGCATTCCGTCCAGTAAAAGATTAATACTGTTTAATAATAAATAGTCCTGATCCAGACGGGAAACCGCCAGGGTCGCGTCACTTTGCCTGCTTAGCGTAGTCGCGCCAAAAGAAAGTGCCCAACTGGTAAACGAATATAATTCAACCTGCTGTTTTGCATTGCCTTTTCGAGGCAAACTGCCATCGGCCAAACCATCATTAAAAACCTGGTCAATCAGTGCCAGAACCTGAGTTTCTTTAGCCTGGAGTTTTTGTAATTGTTTTTCAGAGGCTTTTTCCATCACAGTTGTGGTTTTACAGGAAAGTACACACATGCTCAGCGCTGGTTCCAATTGAATATATAGCTGGTAGGCAAAATTCAATGCAATGGCTTTTTCTCTGGAAGAACCCGGAAATGTCATCGCTTTATCCATTAGCTCCAGAATAAAATCAATGGAATAACAGCCTAAAGCCGATAGCAAATCTTCCTTACTTGCAAAATGATTATAAATAGTGCCTTTGGAATAGACAGATACGGCAACCAGTTTATCCATTGTCAAACTGGCATAACCTTGCTGATCAACCAACTGATGTGCCAGTTGAATCAACTCAAGCTCTCGCATCGCTATTTTTTGCTGCTTACCGGGCAAACTGTCAGATATTGCAGTGGTTGTTTGCAATAAACATTGCTTTTGTTTGAGATGATTTAACCAATAACCCATTTTTTGACAAACCGTCACTTTTTGACTTTTCGTCATTTTAGTTCAAAAAAGAGACAAATCAAGTGGTATTGATGAATTATTTAACCTCAGCTGCGTATAGGAATAATTGAAGTAAAATTGGACTTTATTTTCTAAACATAGCTACATTTTTTTCATTTTACGTTCCAATGTGGATAGTTTTTCGATTATCAAGGCATTTTTGTGTACCTAATAGCTGGCTATGTAGTAACAAAAATAACGCTGAGCGGCGGAAAAATAGACTCGTTGGGCAATTTTTATTATGTGCAGCTGAGGTTATTTATGAAAAGGGTTTACCGTTTTTTGTTAGATAGAAGTGGATTGACTGCAACTTAAAGTCCAGCGCTTTAAAACACTATACAAGTAGTGTTTCAAAGCTGGGATTGTCTAATGGATGATCGATGACAATTTCAAGTACGGCCTGTTCGGCTAGCTGACAAGGTTCAAACCTAACATCATCCTGAACTGCATTAATTTTTAAAATGCCTTTATTAGTTTTAACTATGGCTTTTACCCGATTTGCTTTAGTGGTGGTAATCCAATCCAATAAATCGGTTAACTCAAACTCAATGTCAGTAGAGATTAACCATCCATAACTCCAAAAACCATCCGCAAAATGTGAGCGCATCACCCAGTTTTGATCCACTGGCAATTCCAGTGCATCCGTGACATTACGACTATCCTCAGCTTGATGCTGCATTGATTGCAACAGATTGCTGGTATTCGCTTTTGCCGGTAAATCCAACCATTCAAGCGATAACTGGCCAAAGCTGATTTGACCAAGCTGGCTAGCATTCGGGTAATGAGCACTCCAGTTAATAAAGTTCTCTAATTGTTTGGTGCTTGCCTGCTCGACTTTATTCGCAACAATAATGTCGGCAATTTGCGCTTGAGCAATAAAATTCTCATTTTCCAGGTATCTGGGATCTTCCAGAGTAGCCGGATCAACCATGGTAATAGTCGCTCTTATTTCCAGCGTTTTGCTAAAATTTTCATCACGCAAGGTTTGCATGATTTTTTTAGGATGGCCCAAACCGGTTGGCTCAATTAAAATTCTGTCTGGGTTTTGTTTGATCAGTTCATTCAACCCAACTCTCATACCTACGCCCTGTACACAGCACATGCAGCCGCCTGGTACTTGCTTAATACTTGCACCGCTTTCCTGCAGTAAAGCACCATCAACCCCGATTTCGCCAAACTCATTAACCAGTACAGCCCAGTTTTCATGCTCAGGTTTATGTTTTAATAAATGTTGAATAGCCGTGGTTTTACCAACGCCCAAAAAACCGGTAATTAAATTAGTCGGTATTCGTTTAGTAATTTTCATCTTCTGTTTTCTTCCCTTATTCTTTATTCTGCTTGATACTCGACTTATGTCGCTTCCAGATTGTTTGTATCCTGCTTATTTATTCCTGAAATACAGTTAATTTAGACCCACTTTATAGAGTCTGGTTCATTGCCTGAACTTATCAAGTTCAGATTACAGCTTGTTGATAACAGGCACAAATCGACTGGCTATATTGAAAGCTTCTGCTTCAATATAAGATGAACAACTAAAACACTAAATAGGGATATTAATGTCTTTAGCCATCATATATAGTCGTGCCAGAATTGCAATAGATGCACCACTTGTTACAGTTGAAGCCCATATATCAAACGGCCTGCCCGGATTTACAATTGTAGGTCTACCGGAAGCTTCAGTTAAAGAATCCAGAGACAGAGTCAGAAGTGCCATAATTAACAGCCACTTTGAATTTCCCGATAAAAAAATCACGATCAATTTAGCGCCAGCCGATTTACCAAAAGAAGGCGGTCGATTTGATTTAGCAATTGCACTGGGGATATTAGCGGCCAGCGGCCAGTTGCCTTCAGAATCACTGGCCGAATACGAATTTGCCGGTGAACTGGCGTTATCCGGTGAACTCAGACCCATAGTCGGCGAAATTCCACTCACTATGGCTTGTGCCAAAGACAAGCGTATTGCCGTTTTACCTGAACAAAATGCTAATATTTCCAGCCATATTCAGTCAGCTCAAGTGATTGGCGCTAAACAGCTAACTGATGTATTCCATCATTTGAGTGGTCAAAAAAAACTCGCGTTTATCGATTGTCAGCACAATTCGAATAAACAAAACTACAGTATGGATATGCAGGATGTTATTGGTCAGCAGCATGCTAAACAGGCACTTGAAATTTGTGCGGCTGGCGGACACCATCTGTTAATGTTAGGTCCGCCAGGTACAGGTAAAACCATGCTGGCTGAACGTCTAGCCACTATTTTGCCTGAAATGAGCGAAGCTCAGGCATTGCAAACAGCAGCGATACATTCAATTGTCGGAAAAGCTGCGAATATTGAAAACTGGCAAATCCGTCCATTTCGAAGCCCTCATCATACTTGCTCAGCCGTTGCCTTAGTAGGCGGGTCCAGTAACCCTAAACCAGGTGAAATTTCGCTTGCTCATAATGGTATTTTATTTTTAGACACGCTAAACATTTACACTATACTCGCTACTTATATACATTGGGAGCATAGACATAAATCAGATGCTACTCTACACTAATTTTATGATTAATTTGTAGAGTTATCGATTTGGCTATCCTAGAAAAAATTAATTATCAACCAATGGCTTTTATCCCTTCGCCTCAAGTAGGCAATGATTGCTTTATTCCTAACAATGCTTTTAAGTCAGTGGACCCCTTTCCTCATATTTTTTACTCAAATGGTGAGCCTTGGTGTGAAGCAAACCGTTATGCTTTTTACCGTTACCATGACTTACAGAAAGATTTGAAGACTATTAATCGGGAAATGACGCATCTAGTTAGATATGCGGATTGGTTAGAAAGTACAGGAATTCATTGGCTGCACTTCCCTAAAAAAAAGAGAGAGCGTTGCTTGTTTAGGTACAAGGGGTACTTGCTTGAATTAAGAAATAATGGATTGCTAGCTCCTTCAACAACATCACAAAACATGAACTCAGTAATAGCTTTTTATAGATGGGCTTCTGTTCATGGACATGCGAGTGAACGATCATCTTTATTTGATGATAAAGTTAAGGTTATTTCATTTTTCGACAAAGTAGGGTTTAAAAGAACGATGGGCGTTCTTTCTTCTGAGCTTTCAATTCCAAATAGAATGCGTACAGGTAATCATTTGGAGGATGGTTTGACTCCAATTAGCCAAGCTAACACAGAGATTTTAATGAATCACTTGTCTCAGCACAGAAATTACGAATTGTATCTGATGACAAAGGTTGCGCTCCAAACTGGTTGTCGCCATGAGACAGTGACAACTCTCAAAATAGATGCTATTAAAAACGCATATCCTGATCAAATGATTACTGGAACTATGCGAGTAAAGGTAGGGCCAGGTACAGGTGTAGAAACTAAATTCGATGTTTCGGGTGAAGTTTATTTTTCAATTTCACTTGTAGATGAGCTTATCAATTATTTCTATTCTGCTGAAGCCATCTTGAGGCGCTCTAAAGCTAGCACTAAAATGCAGAGAAATATCTTTTTAACTTCGCGAGGCAATAGATATACAACTGAGACTTTTGGAACACTGATGTTCAGACTAAAAGAAGAGCTTATTAAAAAAGGTCACTCTCAATTTGGACGTTTTAAATTTCATCAATTAAGAGCGACCTTCGGAACCATGCTGATGCGTAGCCTCCTTAAAATCCAAAGTATGTCAAATCTGAATGCAATAGAGATTGTTCAAGAAGCTTTGCTACATAAAGATGCTAGTACCACTTGGAAATATATAAAATTCATTGAAAAGGAGCCTATTGAAGAGCAGTTCTTTGAAACTTTATGGTCAATGTTTACAGGTTCCAAAACAGATTCAAACCTCATAATTGATAGCTTTAATAATGGTTAGATATTCGATGCGATATAAGCTTCCTAATTTAACCATTAGTCACCCTAGAATTGATAATCCAAATTCAATGATATGGAATCTAACTGCTTTGGTATATGACGGAGGAACTAGTGTTTTTATTCAAAATAAGAGTCATTTAGAACGGTTAAGATACCTCTGGGTTAAACATAGTCAAATTGAAATTATTCAATCGATAAAAGATCATGCAGAGGGATGTATTGAGGTTGGTTTGTCCCCACGAACTGTTGCTACTTCAATTAGAAATATTAAATCCATGTTTACTTACTTAGATAACGAGGGTTGTAAATTTAATTGTGTGGAAAATATGCGCCGCGCACTTTTTGAATATAGTGAACATCTATTATCAAAGGCTAACTTAAAGCAAATAAAGCATCGAAGTGCTTATCAAAGCTTTCTTTCGATATCACGTTTTTTAAATTCAGCTTTTGAAGATCTTGAATTTTTTATAGAGCAAACGAGATTAAAATCGTACAGGCCGAGTCCTACAGTATTGGGGCGAAGCGCTGAAAAGTTATTATTAAGCAATGCAAGTCAATTAGCCAAGTTCTGCTTTAAAATTACACAATGTGTTCAACCAGTTACCCTGAAATCAGGGCAACTACCTATCATTTTAGATATTAATTCGCAAAAAGTCTATTTAACAGCTTCTAGGCAACGTTCTATTAAGGTAGCAGGTGACTTCACTACAACTCAAGCTTTAGTTGCTTTCAATTACAAAGTAACGTCCGAGGTTTTTATATTCTTAGGGATGACGATGCAAAATCAGTCTCCTACTTATAATCTAAAACGAACTAAGTTTGATTATAAGCCTTTAGGGGATAGGTATGAGGTTAGAGAATATAAGAGTCGTAGAGGTGGAGAGGTATTGTTTAAAATACCGAAACAATACAAACCTAGCTTTGAGTCATATTTATCATTTATAGATGAGGTTGCCCCTGAGTCCTGCTGGCTATTTCCTTATTTAAAAAAAGGTGAGGGTTTCCGGAAAAGAAACGAAGTAAATACTAATAAGTTTAAAGAACTGTGTTTGAGGTATGGGGTTCCTTGGGTGCCACCAAGCACCTTTAGAAAGGTTGGCTTAAATATCTTATTGAGGCTTGCATCAGATTCACAAACCGCCGCTGATTTTGGTAATCACTCTTTGGCAACCTTTAGAGGATCTTATGAGTTTCCTTCGCAACAACGGGCGATGATTGAAGTCGGACGGTTTTGGGATGAAAATGATCCCCTGACGCTCGGCCAGCCAACAGTATCGCTTTTTAACTCTCCATGTAATGGCAGACCAGAACCAATAGAAGATGCAACAAATAGGTTGCCACAACCAGATTGTATTACTCCAACTGGCTGTATAGGTTGTAAACATTACAGGGACGATGATTCCTTTGATTATATTTGGAATCTACATAGCTTTAAATGTAATCACCCCATTTTAAACAGCATTCGTTAGTAGAAATCATGCAGCATCCAATAATCTTCTTGGTGGAATACCGC